>Ga0207959_1000453_pt1 | contig 10709 bp, 21 predicted proteins | sample CryBogCBH20Aug07_FD_184609 | JGI IMG/M metagenome (GOLD analysis project Ga0207959, IMG submission 184609) | Freshwater microbial communities from Crystal Bog, Wisconsin, USA - CBH20Aug07 (SPAdes) (version 2) | ecosystem: Environmental > Aquatic > Freshwater > Lake | place: Crystal Bog... | reverse complement strand
GCTCCGGCACTTCTGGCAACACTCGTGTTACCAGCGCTCTGCCCTTCCGCGTGGTTGCTTTGGTTCCTGACACTGCTGTTACTGTTACCGCTACTAGCGGCAATGCAACTTCCAGCAGCGCCACTTTGACCATTACTGCCGCTAACACTGCTATCAGCCCCGGCATGCAAATCATTGCCCCCGGCGTCACTGGTATGGCTCAAGGTAACTATTTGACCGTGACTAACATCAGCGGTACAACTTTGACCTTGTCCACCACCGTGTCAGTTCCCGCTGGTACAGCTTTGTCGTTTGTTGGCTATCCTGAAGTTAAAGTCGTGTGGAACCAAGGTTTCCAAGGCTTGACTAACAGCGCTGGCGTCTAAGGAGTAATTTAAAATGGCTATTTCACGTGCACAACTATTGAAGGAATTGCTCCCCGGCCTGAACGCCTTGTTCGGTTTGGAGTACGCTCGTTACGGCGAAGAACATAAAGAAATTTATGAAACCGAAACTTCTGAACGTTCGTTCGAAGAAGAAACCAAACTGTCCGGCTTCTCTGCAGCTCCTGTGAAGAATGAAGGTACCGCGATTTCTTATGACAACGCACAAGAAGCATGGACTGCTCGCTACAACCACGAAACCATTGCCTTGGGTTTCTCGATCACTGAAGAAGCGATCGAAGATAACTTGTACGACAGCTTGTCTGCTCGTTACACCAAAGGCTTGGCTCGTGCTATGGCCTACACCAAGCAAGTCAAGGCTGCTGCGGTTTTGAACAACGGCTACAACGCTGCCTACACCGGCGGTGACGGCGTGTCTTTGTTCTCTACAGCTCACCCCTTGGTTAACGGTGGTACTAACAGCAACACATTCGCTACCCCCTCCGACTTGAACGAAACTGCTCTCGAAGCAGCCGTGATTCAAATCGCTGCGTGGACTGATGAACGTGGTCTGTTGATCGCTGCTAAACCTCGCAAGTTGGTTGTTCCCCCAAGCCTGATGTTCGTTGCTACCCGCCTGCTCGAAACCGAGTTGCGCGTTGGTACAAACAACAACGACATCAACGCCATCAAGAACAATGGTTCGATTCCTGAAGGTTACGCTGTTAACCACTTCTTGACATCGACCAACACCTGGTTCTTGACCACTGATGTGCCTAACGGCCTGAAGCACTTCGAGCGTATCCCCCTGCAAAACAGCATGGACGGCGACTTCGACACTGGCAACGTCCGTTACAAATCACGTGAGCGTTACAGCTTCGGCTGGTCTGATCCTCTGGGCATCTTCAGCTCATACTAAGCTAGGGTTTACCCTAACTCTAAAGGCTCCTTCGGGAGCCTTTTTTCTGTCACAAACGGGGTCTACGATGGGTCTTGCAGCCATCCGGTTGCATTAATTTACACCCCTTTGGAGATTGGTATGAACACCGTTTTTGAGTTGATGGTTGAAGCTATGCAAGCCCAAACTGAGTTGATGACCCAAGTAGTTAAGACACTTGCCCCCGCTGACTATGACATGACTGTTAGCGTGTTTTCGTTTGACGACGAAGAAGAATTCGATGACGAAGACTTGGAAGAAGGTCCTCTGACCGAAGAAGAAGTTGCCGAGTGGATTGCTGTTCCCGAAGGCACTGACCTTGACTTGGTCTTGGACATCGTGCGCCAAGTCGAAGAGATCTACGGCATCGTTGACGAAGAAGAGTGGGAAGAAGTCGAAGAAGACGACGAAGTTGAAGTCGAAGACGACGAAGCCGAAGAAGAAGCTGAAGAAGCTTAATCCAAATGCTTAACAGCATCGGGGGCCTTGTGTCCCCGTTTTTCATTGTAGTGGTGAATACGGTGGCAGTTCGCACACAGGACTATGCACTTTTTAACCTCTTCATGCGCCTCAGCATACTTACGCTCTTTTACCCATTCATTGACGCTCTTTATCTTGGTTTTTGGGTCAACATGATGAAAATCGAAAGTTGCCGGGTGGTCTTGCCCACAGCGCACACAGCGTAGGTTTGCTTTGTAGTCTAACCATTCTTGCTTCGCCAACTTTTTAACGTGTTTAGCACGCTCTTTTGTTAGCTCTTTGTTTTCTTTGTACCACACAGCGCTGCGTTCTTTATGGTACTTTTTGCGTTTGGCCGGGTCTTTGTAGGGCATGCGCGCATTTTTCTGGGTTTTTGTGACACGTTGTTGTTGACATGTACAAAAATTAGAGTATATTGAGCGCATCTGGGAATTCAACCTTGTTGCCACTGGCCCAGCAGACGATGCAACGATTAACAAGGTAACTTTTGCATAAGGACATTTGTCATGGCACGCAGTACATTTGAAGGCCCAATCCTTTCGGGCGACGTTCGTTTTGGCGCTTTGCGCAACGTTGGTTATAGCCAATTGGTTCAAAACGTTGATGTGAACATTGCTAATACGGTTGTTGGCACTTCCACATATGGTGGTGCATCGGGTCAGTTCGTAGCTTCCAACGGCATCCCTAACGTCAACGGCACTGTGTTTGTGCCTTCGGCAACAGCCACACCCACGGCTCAAACCATCCCCGCCGATACAGCTACCAACATCTATCGCGGTGCGGTGTTCTATTTGCCCACTGGCTCTGACTTGGACGATATCTTCTTTGATATTCAAACAGCTTTTGCTGTGTCTGGTGGTACAGCCGCTTTGACTTCGGTTCAGTTCTTGGCAAGCAACAACTACACAGCAGCCGCTGGTAATGCCGCTTACTTCCAAACTGCTGCCATTACGTCCAATGCTGTTGGTCGCCAAGCACTGGCTACCTTTACTGCCACGCAGATTGGCAACCAAACAGCCACCTCAACCGACATTTACCAAGGTGGCAACCAGCCTAACCTGTCGCAAGTTGTTATCACAGTTGCTTTGGTTGGTACAGCTTTGAATACAGCTACTTCAGTTACTGGTCAAGTGAACGTGACCTTGCGTTACACACAGCCTGATAACAACATCGGTACACTGACAACTTACCCCTACGGTAACTTTGACTAATTGATCCGGGGGCTTCGGCCCCCTCTTTGTAACTAAGGAGATCAATTATGGCTGTCAGTTCAGTTTCGTTTTACGGCAATTCTTCGCCCACCTCTATCACTCGTAAGGGAAAGCACGAGCCCTTTGAGTTGCAGGTTGGTCGTGGGGACGTTGCTTTTCATTACCCCGTCGAAATCTTTGGCTATAGTACCCAAGTGGGTTCCACTGCCCTTGGCCCTTTGTGGGAAGGTTTGACCCAATCCGGCGGTTCATATACGTACCCATCGTCTGCCGTGCAGATGACTTTGGTGTCTAGCACTACCGATACCCAGACCGTGCTTGTCATGGGTTTGGATGCCAACTACAACTTGCTGTACGAAAACATTGTGTTGAATGGCACGACTGGTGTGACTACAGTTAACTCATACTTGCGTATTAATGGCTTGTATATCACCAACGGTGTAAACGCTGGCACGATTACTTGCAAAAACAGCACTGTTTTGTATGCGCAAATTAACCCCGGTATTGGGCAGACACAGGCATCTATTTTTACGGTTCCTAACGGCTATACGTTCTACTTGTCGTATGTCCAAGGCAATGCCAGCATTGGGTTTACATCTAGCAACTACATGCTTTTTGCTGAGTACAACAAATTCAACTTGGGCAATCCCACTGACAACATTAATGGCTATCCCGCAGCATATGCGGGCAACACCAGCGTGTTGTCGCAGTCACCATTCGTGCAAATCTTCAATATTCCTTACACTGTGCCAGTTCAGCACGAGGGGGGCACTGACATTCAGTTCCAATTGAAATCTAACTCGGGTGGTCCGTTTGTTGGTAGCATCTTTGCTGGCGGTTATTTGATCGCTAACTCGGTGAGCTAATCATGGCTAAGTCACCCGCATGGCAAAGGAAAGAAGGGAAGAATCCGAACGGAGGTCTGAACGCGAAAGGGCGCGCCTCCGCCAAGAAGCAAGGGATGAATTTAAAAGCTCCCCAACCAGAGGGCGGAAAAAGGCGCGACAGCTTCTGTGCACGGATGGAAGGTATGAAGAAGAAACTTACATCCGAGAAGACTGCGAAAGACCCAAACTCCCGGATTAACAAAAGCCTACGGGCGTGGAAGTGCTGACATGGACATGCATGTACTTTGGACTACTGGCTTGTCCATCTTTTTAGCCGTCATTGGTTTTGTCATCAAAGATAAAGCTGATGAATTAAAGCGAGTTGAAATACTGCTTAATCGCACACGCGAAGAAATGGCAAGGGACTATGTTACAAACGCCGAGCTTAATAAAATTACTGAGCACATTGACCAGCGCTTTAACAAGTTGGAAGCTAAAATTGACCAGCTTATTCAGCAAGGGGCAAGGTGATGCCAAGCACGAGCAAGGCACAACACAATCTGATGGCGGCAGTAGCACATAACGCTGCTTTCGCCAAAAAGGTGGGTATCCCACAGTCTGTGGGAAAAGACTTTAACGCGGCGGATAAAGGCCGCAAATTCTCAAGAGGTGGCGATATGACTAAATTGACAGCAAAGCATCACATGGCAATGGCTCATCACCATTTGTCTATGGCTATGGGCGGCGATACCGTTGGTACTGAAACCAAGGATCAAAGCAAAGGTATGACTACATCCAAAATGGGCAAGGTTACCGAAGGCGGTAAACGCGCTCACGGCGAACACAAAGTTCAAGAACGCGGTCATACACGCGCTATGGAACCCAAAATGGCTGGTAGCACAACTGGCATGAAGCGCGGCGGCAAAGTCCGTAAATAAGGAGCTGACATGAAACACGAAGACATGAAGACCATGAAGGAAGAAACTCCTAAGCACGTGCACCATGTGCATCACATGGAAAAAACTTATGGCGGCGATGGCCATAAGCAACACCACGAGCACTTCAAACAACACGCTGCGGGCCACAAGTTGCATCACGAACACGTGATGGCTATGTGCGGTGGCGGCATGACCCGTAAATAAGGAACTATCATGGCAACAATGAACCCCCGCGCTAAAGCAGCGCTGTTGGCAGCAATGGCTCGTCAACAACAAGGCGCTTCCCCTACTGCTATGCCAGCAATGGCTGGTGCAGCAGGCATGCCTCCTATGGGCGGCGGTGCCGCCCCTGCCCCCACTTCTATGAAAAAGGGCGGCTCGACCAAGAAAATGGCTAAAGGTGGTTCTGCTTCTGCTCGCGCAGACGGTATTGCTTCTCGCGGTCTGACCAAAGGCACTATTTGCTGAGAGGTAGTTATGATGGCTTCACGCGGAATGGGGGCTGTTGCTCCCTCTAAAATGCCCGGCAAGAAAACGATTCATCGTAAGGACAACCCTAACGATGTTGAGATGTACGCCAAGGGCGGGAAAGTGAACGCCGCAGGTAACTACACAAAGCCAAGCTTGCGTAAAAAAATTGTGTCGCAAGTCAAAGCGGAAGCGACACAAGGTACTAAGGCAGGTCAGTGGTCAGCGCGTAAAGCACAGCTTGTTGCTAAAAAGTACAAAGCAGCAGGCGGGGGGTACAAGGATTGAAAGCTCCGCAGCAGTCGCTTAAGGACTGGGGTGACCAGAAATGGCGCACTAAGTCCGGTAAGCCGTCAAGTAAGACGGGAGAGCGATACCTGCCGGAAAAAGCCATAAAGTCCTTGACCTCTGCCGAGTACGCAGCCACCACCAAAGCTAAACGCGCAGGTAAAGCAGCAGGCAAACAGTTTGTAGCACAGCCAAAGACAGTTGCAAAGAAAACAGCGAGGTACAGATAATGGCTGAGAAATGGATTCAAAAAGCAATTAAGCACCCCGGCGCACTTCGTGAGAAGCTTGGCGCTAAAAAGGGCGAGCCCATCCCCGCTAAAAAGCTGGCTGCTGCGGCTAAAAAACCCGGGAAGATCGGCAAACAAGCTCGTTTGGCCGAGACCCTCAAAGGACTGCGTAAGTAATGGCTGCTTTAACCACATCAGGCGCGGCGGTATTTAACCCCCAACTCAACGAGATTGTTGAGGAGGCGTTTGAGCGCACCGGCAACGAGCTGCGTTCTGGTTATGATTTGCGCACAGCACGGCGGTCTTTGAACTTGCTGTTTGCTGACTGGGCAAACCGTGGCGTCAACATGTGGACGATGGACCAAGGCGTTATCAACTTGGTTCAAGGGCAGTCAACTTACCCGCTGCCATCCGACACGGTGGATTTGCTAGAGCACGTTATTCGCACCCAAGCTAATAGCAGCAGCAATCAAGCTGACCTAACTATTACGCGGATTAGCATTTCTACATACGCTACGTTGCCAAACAAGCTGCAACAATCGCGTCCAATTCAAGTCTTGGTTAACCGCCAAGATGCTCAGCAAAGCCCGACCACGATCACTGTCGCCAGTGCAGTCGCCGCAACTGACACGACCATTACGTTGACTTCGACTGTTGGCTTACCCGCCTACGGTTTTGTGCTGATCGACAGTGAAGTTATTTTCTATCAGTACATCTCGGGCAACACGATCAACACTTGCGCTCGGGGACAGAATAACACAGCAGCCGCTGCCCACGCCGTAGCTGCTCCAGTCAGTATTCAGTATTTGCCTTCGGTCACTATGTGGCCCATTCCTGACGGAGCGCAGCAGTATCAGTTTGCATACTGGCGTTTGCGCCGCACCCAAGACATCGGCAACGGTGTTAATGTGGCTGACATCCCGTTCCGGTTCTTGCCCGCTATGGTGGCGGGGCTGGCCTACTACCTCATGCTGAAGCTCCCACCTGCGCCAGATGCGCAGTTGCGTATGCAGATTTTGAAAGCCCAATATGATGAGGCTTGGCAGCTAGCGTCTGATGAAGACCGTGAGAAAGCGGCTGTTCGGTTTGTGCCCCGCCAGATGTTTATTGGTAACAGTTACTAATGGGCAATAGGTTTTCCTCCGGCAAAAATGCGATCGCCCAGTGCGATCGTTGTGACTTTCGCTACCCGCTAAAAGTCCTTCGCCGTGAGGTTATTAAAACCAAGAACTACGAATTGTTGGTCTGCCCGACATGCTGGGATCCAGATCAACCGCAGTTATTGCTGGGTATGTTTCCTGTGGACGATCCGCAAGGCGTGCGTAACCCTCGGCCTGATCGGAGCTACGTGGCTTCTGGTTTAGATCCGCTTGGATTCCCAACCAGCGGATCACGGGACACGCAGTGGGGGTGGAGCCCCATAGGCGGTGCAAGTTATTTTGATTCGTTATTGACGCCAAACTACTTGGCAACAGTGGCAAGTGTTGGTACAGTTACAATCGCAACTACGTAGGAGTAGAACATGGCTAAGAAAATGATGGGCGAATCCAAAGCTGAAGAGCGCAAGGAAGAAGCCAAGGACAAAAAGCAAGACATTGCTATGATTAAAAAGGCTTTTAAAGAGCACGACAAGCAAGAACACAAGGGCGGCAAGGGCACTAAAATCACTCTGAAAAAGGGTGGAGTGACCGGCCAAGCTATGCGTTCTGTTGGTCGTAACTTGGCGCGTGCTCACAACCAAAAAGGCGGGAGCAAATAATGGCTAAATATTCCATGAAAAAGGGCGGCAAAGAAGTCGGCCCCGCGTCCACTTATGCCGAACCCCACACCATGAACGGTAAGGGTTTAACCATCAACCAACTAGATGGTTATCGTAACGATGTGCCCGATCCCAACACATTGAAAGCCCAAGCCTTAAACCCTTCAAACTCTAACGTACCCCGCGTTAGCATGGGCGATCCCGGCCCCGGCGGTATTAAAACTGCCGGTATTAAAATCCGTGGTACAGGCGCAGCTACTAAAGGTATCTTTGCTCGAGGACCGATGGCGTGAATTACTACCAGCTTGTCACTGCCGTTCAAGACTATACCGAGAACACATTTTCTTCGGTAGACATCAACACGTTCATTGAGCAAGCTGAGCAGCGAATTTACAATGATATCCAATTTCCGTCGCTTCGTAAGAATGTGACGGGGACGGTCAACTCCTCAAACCCATACCTGTCTGCCCCAACGGATTACTTATCTACGTATTCTTTAGCTGTTTACTCAAAAGCATCTACAACGGCTACTGGATCTTCAGGCTTAAACGTTATTACGGTGTCTAGTCCTTCTGGTATCGTAGCTGGGCAAAACGTCACGGGTACAGGTATTGGTGCGGGCGCTACCGTGCTTGGCATTGTCGGAACAACCGTAACTTTAAACGTCGCTAATTCCGCATCTGTTACTGGTACAGTTACCTTCCAAGGTCCGTATCAATACCTGCTGAACAAAGACGTTAACTTCATTCGTGAAGCGTTCCCATACCCCGGCGTGACAGGATTCCCAACACACTACGCAATCTTTGGTCCTACGGTATCTAGCGGCAATATTACCAACGAGCTATCTTTTTTGCTTGGCCCAACTCCCGATACATCGTACAGTGCCGAGTTGCATTATTACTATTACCCACCGTCGATAATCCCGGGAATTATTACAAGCTTAAGCAGTATTGTTGCGTCTGGTTCTAACTACGCTAATGGTACATATTACAACCAAGCCCTGACAGGCGGAACAGGTTCTGGTGCTTCTGCCACATTGGTGATTGCTGGCGGCGTGGTGACTTCTGTTATCTTAGAAACAGGTGGTACAGGATATGTGGCTGGTGATACTTTATCTATTAGCACTAGCGTTGGCAGTGGGTTTGCCATTAATGTTTCCAGCATAAACCAAGGTACGGGCACTACTTGGCTAGCCGATAACTACGATGCAGCAATTTTATACGGTACTTTAGTTGAGGCCATTACTTTTATGAAGGGCGAGCAAGATTTGGTTGTCTTGTACGATGGCAAATACAAAGAGGCACTTGGTCAAGCCAAGCGTTTGGGCGACGGCTTGGAGCGTCAAGACGCTTACAGATCTGGTCAATATCGTCAACAGGTTACCTAATAAATGTCTATCCTCCAAGGTCAAACGACGAGTTTCAAAGTTGGGCTGTTCAATGGGCAGTTCAACCTTGCCTCGGACACCATCAAAATGGCGCTGTATAACGGCAATGCTAACTTGAATCCGAGCACTACGGTTTACACTTCTACCAACGAGATTACAGGTACAGGGTACACCGCTGGCGGTCAGACTATGACGGGCGTGACGATTAGCTATGATGCAACTAACAGCGTTGCCTACGTTAACTTTGCCAATGTAGTTTGGAACCCTGCGGCCTTTACTGCACGGTGCGCTTTGATTTATGATTCGACCGCGTCTAACGCTTCGATTGCTGTGATTGATTTTGGCTCGGATAAAACCTGCACCAATACGTTTACGGTAACGATGCCCGCCAACACATATTCAACTGCACTTATCAGGAGCGCTTAATGCAGATTACCACTACCAAGGGCCTCATGGACGAGTCCTTGCTTGAGAAAAAATCCGGTTCGTTGGATAATGAGAACGAATTCACCACGTGGGTTGAATACTGGCTAGATGGGGAACTTGTACACCGCTCTGTGCACGTTCATTTGAAACAAAATGTGGTTGCCGAAGGCATCCAAGCAATGTTAGCTTAAAGGAAATATCATGGCAAACACTCAAGCGATGTGCACCTCTTTCAAGGGCCAGCTTCTCACCGCAACTCATAACTTCGGTACAGCGCCAATTCGTGCGGCTACTACTGCTGATACGTTTAAAGCTGCTTTGTTTTTGGCCTCAGCTACGCTGAACGCCTCGACTACCGCTTACTCTGCTACTGGCGAAGTATCTGGTACAGGTTACACAGCAGGGGGCATTACAGTTACTAACGGTACGGCTCCTACTACGAGCGGTACAACTGCATACTGGACGCCCTCTGCTTCGTTGGTATATACAAGCGTTACGCTGACTACTGCTTTTGATACGGTGTTGATCTATAATTCTACGCAAAGCAATGCGGCTGTTGGCGTGTTTACCTTTGGCTCACAAACTGTGACCGCTGGTACATTCACACTGACCATGCCTTCAAACGCTGCGGGTACTGCGCTGCTGAATCTGGCCTAACTTTTAAGGGGGAGCCATGTTTGGTTTTACCGCATTTGCTGCGGCCCCCTTTGCCGACCTCGGCTCTAAAAGCGCAACGGTCGCTGCTACTGGTGTAAGCTTTACTACATCAGTAAATTCTGTTGGGGTCAGTGTAACGCTGTCCCTATCGGGCGTAAGCAGCACTACATCAGTTGGTTCTGTTACTCCAGCGACTAAGGTCGCTACTTCTGGCGTTAGTTCAACCACTTCGGTTGGTTCAGTAACTGATACGCTTACTGAGTCTTTATCTGGGGTTACATCTACCACCTCAGTTGGTTCTGTTACTTACAGCGGCCAAAGTGTCGCACTTTCTGGGGTCAGCTCTACTACCTCAGTAAATTCCCCAACTGCTGGGTTTGTACTCCAGCTATCGGCTGTATCCAGTACTACATCTGTTGGTTCAGTCAGCCCAACGCTAACAATTGGGCTTAGCGGAGTTAGTAGCACTACTTCTACTGGAACAATTACAGCCGTAACATCGCAATTTGCGGCGCTTACAGGAGTAAGTTTGACCACATCGGTCAACTCGATGACCCCATCATCGTCAAGCACAGTCAGTCTGTCTGGGGTTACGAGCACTACATCTGTCGGTAACGTCTTTAACCAAGACACGGATAACTTATCTGGGGTAACTGCTACCACCTCAGTTAACTCGGTAGCGCCTAATACAACGATTGGCCTGTCTGGTGTTACATCTACAACATCTGTTGGTACGGTAA
>Ga0207959_1000446_pt1 | contig 10794 bp, 17 predicted proteins | sample CryBogCBH20Aug07_FD_184609 | JGI IMG/M metagenome (GOLD analysis project Ga0207959, IMG submission 184609) | Freshwater microbial communities from Crystal Bog, Wisconsin, USA - CBH20Aug07 (SPAdes) (version 2) | ecosystem: Environmental > Aquatic > Freshwater > Lake | place: Crystal Bog... | reverse complement strand
TGAAAAGTTTCCTAACGACTGGGAATTCCAGTTGTGGAACTCCGATTGTAAAATGATTGATAGCTACAAAGAGGGAGATATACTGACTTTCTATGTAGATATTCGAGGCAGATTGTGGTCAAGACAAGATGGAAGCCAATCAGTTCAAACTGATATTAAATGCTGGAACATCGAGAAAGAAGGAAAATTATTCAAACCGCTTGACTAATTAAAATGAGGTATGGTGTAACGGTAGCACCACAGTTTTTGGTACTGTTTGTCTAGGTTCGAATCCTAGTACCTCATCAATAAATATAAAATATAAAAAATATGAAATTCAATTACGTTTACGCTATTATCTATTTTATAAGCGTTATTTATTGCTTATATAAATTGTATAAAAGATCAAGCGACAGAAGTCTTGGTGGTGGAATTGGAGAAAGTCCTGCTTTAGATACTTTGATGGTTTTATTACTTGCTCCATTCTTAGCTTTTTTCGATATTATATTTTCTCTTATTAATAAATATAAAAAATAATTTATGAATATAAATCAACACAAGTTTATATCCTTAGTACCTATGCATGCAGTAACCAAAGATTTCGACACAACAATAGGAGAAAAGGTTGATATTGTAATTATAGGCAAAGGAACTCTTCGAGGTTGTGTTAAACTAAATGATTTAGCTTATCAAATAAGCAAGGACAATAAAAATATTCTAATTATAGATTTGGAAAAAGGCAAGCCTTACATAAAAATTTTATTTAGGTCATAAATATTTTGTTGTTTTTTGAAATAATATATATATTTGTGTAAACTTTATAGAATGTCAAAAACGAACACGGAAAGAGAACAAAGAATGTCCTCTTGGCTAAAAAAAGCCGAATCGGTTCTATTAAAAAGAACTATTGTCAAAGTAAGGTATATGGATGATGAAGAAATGGAAAGTGTAGGCTTCAATTCCCATAGACCATTAGTATTACAATTAGATGATGGTACACTAATCTACCCAAGTAAAGATGATGAGGGAAACGATGGTGGTGCAATTCATTATCACAAAGAAAACGACAACGATTACATTTTACCAGTATTTGATTAATTATGAAACTAACTCACGGATCACTATTCAGTGGAATTGGAGGATTTGATTTAGCTGCCGAATGGGCAGGATGGGAAAATATTTTTCACTGTGAATGGAATCCTTTCGGACAACAAGTCCTCAAACACCACTTCCCAAATTCAATATCATACCATGACATTACGAAAACAGACTTCTCTATTCACAGAGGAAGAATTGATGTCCTTACAGGAGGATTTCCATGTCAACCATACTCAACAGCAGGAAAAAGACTTGGGAAAGCCGATGAAAGACACCTCTTTCCTGAAATGCTTAGGGCAATTAAAGAAATCCAACCAAGATGGATTGTTGGCGAAAATGTTCGTGGACTTATTAGTTGGAATGCAGGGTTGGTTTTCCACGAAGTGTGTGATGACTTGGAAAGGGAAGGATATGAAGTCCAGCCGTTTCTTATTCCAGCTGCAAGTGTCAATGCACCCCACCAAAGATATAGAGTTTGGTTTGTGGCTTTCAACTCCAAGAGCGAGCGAAACTCCACGATCAGCGAAATTTTCAAAGGGCAGAACGATGAGTCCATCGGAGTACGCTCAAATGCTACCGACTCCAACAGCTCAAACGAGAAAGACAACAGTGGAAGCAACACTCGAAAGACAAAAAAAGTTGGGAGGAAAAGTAAGGGGGATGTATATGGAGAATTATCTAGTGATGGGTTGGCTTCCAACTCCGAGAACAACGGACATAGAGGGGGGGAAAGCGAACAATGTGCAAATGGAGAACGGAAACTTCTTCAGAACGAACAAGGATGGAGTGAGGTGGGGGGTGAAACTGAGGGATGTAGCAGAGAACGGATTATTGAACAACCAAGAAATTGGGACAACTTCCCAACTCAATCCCCTGTTTGTGGAGGAGATGATGGGCTTCCCAAAGAATTGGACAGCATTACCTTTCCAAAATGGAGAAACGAGTCAATCAAAGCATACGGAAATGCCATAGTCCCACAAGTAGCACTCCAAATATTCAAAGCAATAAATGAAATGGAGAAATGAACCAATTAACATTATTTGAGAAAAATGGGGTTTTGTCTAAACTGATTGATATACTTACTAAATCAAATGGTTGGTATTCCGAAAGGTGTAGTTTATTTTGGGATCGAAAGTATATGGGAAATGATAGAAACTTATTTCATCTTAAGACTAATAAAAAAATAGAAACCCAAATTCTACCAACTCCGATTGCAGGTGATTGGAAAGGGCAAAGAAGAAAAGATGGTACTGCAAATATGTTAAGTGGGAAAGCAACTTTGGGATTATTGCCAACACCAGATGCTAATATTCGAGGAGCAAGAAAAAATCAAAACGGACACCAAGTTACTTTACAAGATGTTGTAGCTATGAATACCCAAGAAGCAAAAAGTCTTGCTATAAGTGCAGGTATGCTTCCAACACCAACAGCTTCCGATTATCTTAATGGAACGGAAAAAAGAACTGAAACTTTTAATAGAGATTGTGATTTAAAACATTATATAGCTTTTAGAAACGGAAAGCCAACTCAACTCAATCCAAAATTTGTCGAAGAGATGATGGGTTTCCCTGAAAATTGGACTTCAGCACCTTTTAAAAAATACTAATGAAACAAATATCATTATTTGAGAATTTTGATGGACTTATGCCTCAACTTATTGAAATACTAACAAATTCGAAAGAATGGTATTCCGATAAATGTACATTGAATTGGGATAGAAAATATATGGGAAATAATCGATACATATTTAAACTAATTAGTAAAAGTTTATTAACAAATAAAAAATATAAAGGGATGATGCCGACACCAACAGCAACTGATTGGAAAGGTGCGTATCCTCCAAGTTCCATAAATAAAAATCCTGCAAGAAGATATATGATTCGAAATGTTTATCAATACGAAGACAAAGAATATAATTCTAAGGATTCACAACTAAATCCTTTTTTTGTCGAAGAGATGATGGGTTTTCCAAAAAATTGGACCACTAATCCATTTAAAAAATTAATTAAAAAAGATGAGCAAAAAGGTTAATAATATTCAATTATTAAATATTGAAGATAATGGAGAACTTAAGCCATTTGTATTAGATGAAAAATTTACAAATGGGTTTATTCAATATGCAATACATCTATATACCAAAGAGTTAAAAGCAAAAAAAATAAATGCCAATTCATTTAAAAAAAAATAATTTTAATATTTTGTTGTTTTTTAAAATAATATATATATTTGCATATTAAATAACCCAAAAGAGAAATAAAATGGCTACAAAATTAGAGAGATTAGAAATTTATGACAAAGGGACATACTTCGAAACACGGAACTATTCAATTTTTAAATTCCTGAATGGGAATAGAGATGTCGAAATGCACCATCTTAAAAGATTAATTGAAAGCATGTCTGAAATTTACTTATTGAGTATCATAGTCGTAAATGAGCACTTCGAGATCATAGATGGGCAACATAGATTTAGTGCTGCAAAACAATTAAATTTACCTGTATTTTTTATAATTAAAAATGGATATGGGTTAAATGAAGTACAACGATTGAATACAAACTCAAGTGTTTGGAATAAGAAGGACTATTTAGAGTCTTTTTGCGAAGTAGGTAAGAAGCCATATTTACAATTTAAAAAATTTATGGAGGATTTCCCCGATTTCAAAACTATTATGTCTTTAGATATATTAACTAATAGCACTGGAAAAGAGGGTAGAACCAATATGAAAAAATTTGAATCAGGTAAACTTGAAATACCTAATCTAGCAAAATCTTATGATAACGCTAATCTACTATTGCTGGTAAAACCTTATTGTAAATTAGATGGTAATTTAGTAAAAACATTTTTAACTTTATTCCAAAATAAGAACTATAACCACGAAGAGTTTCTTCGTAAGTTAAAAAAACAACCTACAACTTTACAGCCTTGTAAAAAAATAGAACAATACAAATTACTTATTGAAGATATTTACAATACAGGTAGAAGAGATAAAGTAAACCTTAGATACTAATGAAAATATCAATTTGCGTTCCAACTTGGAATAGATTTCATCATACAATAAATTGTTTTTGGACAATACTTTCTGATGAAAGGGTACAAGAAGTTATTATAAGTGATGATAACTCAACCGATGATAGCTATCTTAGGTTATTAAATTTTTATAAAGATGAGCCAAAGGTTAAGATTTTCAAAAATAAAGAAAGATTAAAAGTACACGGGAATAAACATTGTGCAATAAATCATGCAAGTAGCGATTGGTGCATATTATTCGATTCAGATAATACTATCGATGTTTCATACTTAGATAAAATATATGAATTAGATTGGAAGCCAAATACAATATACCAGCCTTCATTTGCAAAACCACATTTTGACTATCGTTCTCTTTGTAACATATACAATAAAAATAATATCAAAGAGCACATCGACAAGAAAATGTTTGATTGTATGCTGAATACACAAAACTTTTTTGTAAATCGAGCTGAATATTTAAAAACTTGGCAAAATGATGATAATATCGCTGGTGCAGATAGCATATTCTTCAATTATCTTTGGTTAGCCAGAGGAAATAAAATCGAAGTCGTAGATGGATTGGAATACAATCACCTCGTACACGATGGCTCTTTCTATGTATCTGTTGCCCAAGAAAGCGAACCTAAATCACTAAACTTAATTCAAAAAATAAAACAACTATGAGAAGCTTTGTAATTGGAGTACTCGGTGGAAGATTGGGAAATCAATTCTACCAAATATCGACAACTTATGCTTATGCTAAGAAGCACGACTTGGACTTCTTCGTAACCAGTAATGCACCTAACTGCGATAACAATGCATACTACTTCAATCAATTTCCACAAAGAGATATCGGTTCGAAACAATTCTTCGAGCCAACAGATGCCGAAGGGTACGCAATCTTCTGTGATATCCCTAAAATAGAGAATGTTATGCTTTATGGATATTGGCAGTGCTTCGATTACTTTAATGATTATAGAGAGGACTTACTTCAAGCTTTTGATTTGCCTTATAATATGAAAGAAGGGTATGTTTCTATCCATGTCAGAAGAGGCGATTATTTAGAACTATCTAATAAGCTGAAGCTTACGTCAATGGAGTATTATAAGAAAGCTATGGATTTGTTTCCAAACTATAAGTTTTTAGTTTTTTCAGATGATATAGAATGGTGCAAGACAGTATTTACTGATGAGCTTGAAAGATCATTTGAATTTTCGGAAGGTAAAATCGAAATGCAGGACTTAATCGATATGGCTAACTGCGAACACAATATCTTATGTAATAGTACTTTTGGTTATGCCGCATCTTGGTTTAATAGAAATCCTGATAAAAAGGTTGTAACACCAGATGAGAATAATATGTTCAAAGGAATGAATAGAAGTATGATACCAAGTACATATATAAAATTATAATTATGGGGTACTTATTAAATGGAGTCGAAACAGGCGGAGTGCCGATGGATTTGATAAATAGTATTATCGATGGATTTAATGTTCCATACTTTGTAGAAACTGGAACAGCTGGTGGAGAATCAATTATGATAGCTTCTCGAAACTTTACAAAGTGTTACACCATAGAATTAGTCGATAATGTTACACCCTATCGAGATTTCCCGATTAATATCGAGTTTATTAAAGGGAATAGCGGTCAGGAAGTTTACAAAATCATGAATAAGCTTTTGGGAGAATACACCGTGTTTTGGTTAGATGCTCACTATTCAGCACCGAGCGATGACGCTCCAAACACACCTGATGATTACATCGAATGTCCTATTATGAATGAATTAGATGCCATATCATGTCATTCGAAATCAATAATCATAATCGATGATGCTAGATTGTTCTTAGGTGCAGTACCTGCTCCTTTAGATCCAAGAAAGTGGGTATCATTAAAAGATATTTTCTCGACATTTTCTGTAAAATTTCCAAATCATCACTATACACTAGTTGATGATTATATAGTTTGTGTACCTATTGAGATGAAAGATAACTTAAATAAAGAGTGGAGGGCAAGATATAAGCAAAGGTATCCAAGTGGAGTTGATCAGGTAAAAATGTACGCAAGAGAAGCATTTAAATCATTACAAGAATTTATAAAATAGTAAAAATGAAAGAAAATTTAGGATGGAAAATTAAAGATGAAGAATTTTTAAAAAACAAACACAAATTTGATGATCCATTGAGAATCTTATATTCGGATTTTGGGTTTGGCTTCGAATCTAAGTGGGAAATTAAAACTTTGATGGCAAAAGAGATAGAAGAGGGCGATTTCATAATTATGAATAATAATAAGTTATTTCAAGTTGATATTATTGAAGATGAATATATTAGTGAAGAAGCAGCTGAAAAATACAAAGAGGATGTATTAGATGAAGAAATAGCTGATGAAGATACTAAGTATTCATTCATAGATGAGGATAATGGTGGTGCTAATGGTATAAGCTTGAATAATATCAACTATGATACTAAATTCTTGGTAATAAAATGTTTAGGTATTGATTGATTAAAGTCGGGTGGCGGAATGGTGAAACGCAGTAAAAGGTGTAATATTTTTCGTTTTAGTTAACACTTGTGCTAGGAGTTATACCTTCCTAAGTAGCACATTATAGGTTCAAATCCTATCCCGACTACTTGGTTTATGGGTAATCACACAAATACTATTTTGCATTTAACCTTGTGCCGATGCCTTGCGGCTGGTTTAGACATAGTTTTCTTGATTTACCTTCAAAATAGTATTATTAGTTTTTTAAAAGGTTAAAGAAAACAAAGGGGTTTAGAGTTGTACCAGAACAACTCACCTTTAAAAATTTTTTATATGAGATTTTGTCTTTATTGCTCAGAGGAAATACCAAAAAGTCGTCATGGGAATGCTACTACTTGTTGTAAAGAACATAGTGAATTACTTAAAAAATTAAGAGAAAAAGAAATGTATGAAAAACTTTTAAAAGATGCTGGTAGGGAAGCAAAACCAAAAAAGCCTAAAAGAGAAATTATAATTCCCATAGTTTCTAAAAGCTCATATCAACATAAACTATTGAATAGTGTTACAAAATTGAATTCTGATGAAGGTATGCCACAATATTGTATTCCAAATAAAGAAAACGTACTTGAAAAATTTGGGAGAGATTTAAGTAGATATGCTAAGGATAAAAATTTAAAAATACCAGAACTAAGTAAAATTACAGGGGTAGATAGACTAAGAGATATTTTAAAAGGCAGATTACTTTTCGATATCTCTATTCTCGAACAATTCAAGAATACTATAAAAGAATTAGATGTTAGTCAAGTAGAGGCATTTTTAAAAGGAGAAAGTATGTATGTAAAAAAAGATAGATACCTTACAATAGGAGAATATATAGGATATATAATTTTAGAGTATAGAAGATCAAAAAATATCACTCAGGTAGAATTTGCCAAAAATGCACATTTTGATAATGGTTATCTATCAAAGATTGAATCAGGCAAATATGATAATATTTCAATACAACTATTATATCATTTGTGTACTATTTTTCAATGCAGTGCTAGTGATATTTTAAAATTTTAAAAATAAAAGTATGTTTAATTGGAGAGAATGTTACGCTTCGTACATAAACTTAGATCACAGAGAAGATAGGAATGTAAGAATGAAAGAAGAACTCGAAAGAGTTGGTATAGATGCCGTTAGAACAAGAGGAATGTATCCCCACGAATATACTGGTGATATGTCGAAAGTGCAGGTTATGTACAATAGAACAAAAGGTGCTATTGGATGCCATTATAGTCAGGTAAACATAATGCAGACAGCTTTAGATCAGGGCAAAAGTGCTTTTGTTATGGAAGATGACGTAGTTTTTGCACAGGATACAATCAAAAGGTTAGATTATGCTCAGGATTACCTGAATACCCATGATTGGGATATTTTCTGGCTAGGGGGCACATACCACTTAAATCCACCACAATGGCATAATGCCAACCATACCAACCCTGAGCTTAGGAATTGTGATTGCACTCTTAATAAAGATGTAGAGTGTACGGAAGATCCAAGAATTTTGAGAACATACGGGTGCTGGGGTACATACGCATACATAGTAAATTATAATAGCCTTCCTAAAATACTTAAGTTATTGGAAGATAATGTACATGAGAGTATTGGTATCGATTGGCTTTTTATAAAGCTTCAGCCGAAACTTAACTGCTATTGTTTCGCACCAGCTATGGCTAGGCAATACGATAATCAATCAGATATTGGTAATGGAATTACTTATTTCAGTGAATTTTATAAGTTAGGTTCATTTTGGTTTGCAGATAAAATGGAAGATTTCAACCCTGAAACTTTTGATTGGCACGAAGCAACATATAACAAATAATAATTATTGAAGTGAACGTTGATATTTTACTTTTAATATTTACTGGCTTTTTACTATTAGACATAATATACAATGAATACAAAAGAAAAAAATAACCCATTTCTTGTTAAATGTTCACAATGCGATAAAATGTTTAGTGCAAGAGGTATGAAAGCTCACATAAGATTTATTCATTCAGATAAACCTAGAAAATCTAAAAATATGAACCAAATTGAATTTTTAATTAATGTAATCGATGGTTTTAATAAAAAACCACAAGAAGCACTAAATTTACTTGAAAGTGTAAAATCAGAGTATTATAGGAGGCTACACGCTAATCAAGAAAAGCCTGAAAAAACTAAAGTAGGAAGACCTATTGGTAAACCTAAAGAGAAAAAATATAATATTACTGAAGAAAGAAGACAAGAACTAAGAGAGTGGGCAAAGAAAATGCAAGAAATAAGAGCTGAAAAAAAGAAAGCAAAGGAAGCTGAAAAATTAGTTGAACCAAAAAAGTACACTTGGAAAGATAAAATAAACTCACTAGTTAAAAAATAATATGGGACTAAAAGATGCTAGAAGTAGCTATACTTATGTAAACATCAAGCAAGGTCAGCTTGTTGTAAAAGTCGATAACGAAGTCAAAACCTATCGAAGTATCGAAGGAGTTATTAAGAAAGTCGAATTCGTAATGGAAGAGTTCGAAGGTAGAAAGATAGAGAAGGCTAAGTTCCTTATCGATGATGTTGGAGATTGGTATATTTTACAAATGAGAACTGATTCAGGTTATTTCAGAGGTTTCGTGAATTCTTTAAGAAGCAGTAGTAACCCTAAAGGTCTTCTTGAGGTAATTCCTAACATTAAAAAAGTAGATGGTAAAAATCCTCAAACTACTTGTTTCGTATTCCAAGAAGGAAATGCTTTGAAGCACTATTTCACCAAAGATTTCAACGGAGATTATCCAGAATTAGAGAAAAAAGAAATTAAAGGTCAAATAGTTTACGATAACTATAATCAAATTCAGTATTGGAAGAAGTGGTTAAACGAGGTGTTTAATTCAACAAGTACATCTGCTGATATTACACCAACGGAAGTATCTGACAACGAAGAAATTGTCGATGACTTGCCTTTTTAGAAAAAATTATTATAAATTTGACATAAATAAAAAATAGATTCTTATGAAATGGAAACATCACCACAAGGAAAATCATGTAATTTCTCATGAAGAGTACTCTGCTCTATCTAATGAAGAGCAAATTGATTTTTATCAGGTTGAAGAAACAACTGAAGAAGCACCTGCTGAAGAAGTTAGTGTTCCTGAAGAAGCACCTGCTGAAGAAGTTAGTGTTCCTGAAGAAGCACCTGCTGAAAAAGTTAGTGTTCCTGAAGAGGCACCTGCTGAAGAAGTTAGTGTTCCTGAAGAAGCACCTGCTGAAGAAGTTAGTGTTCCTGAAGAAGCACCTACTGAAGAAGTTAGTGTTCCTGAAGAAGCACCTACTGAAGAAGTTAGTGTTCCTGAAGAAGCACCTACTGAAGAAGTTAGTGCACATATTGAAGCATAATATATTTGATGAGAAATTCAAACCAGATACTTATTGTAATAGCCGCAGTCCTCATAGCAGGATGTGCGGCTTTTTTTTCAATAACTGGCTTAGGATTACTTTTTAGATCAGTTTCAGTTATGGTTATGGCTGGCTCTTTAGAATATGGTAAAATTGTTACAGCAGCGTATGTTAAAAATAATTGGAATCAGCTAAGTAAAGCATTACGCATATATTTATCATCAGCTGTTATTATATTAATGATTATAACCTCTATGGGAATTTTTGGATTCCTATCCGATGCATTTCAATCACAAAGCTTACGCTTGGAAATGGTAGATAGGCAGGTTCAATTAATAAACAATAAGATAAATAGCAATACAACCGAAATAGCAAGATATAATGATAATATAAAGAATTATTCATCTATAAGAAATTCTCAAGAATCTAATTTTTCGAAGTTAGTCGATAGAAACGCACAAACAGGTCGAGTAAATTCAATGATTAAGAATGCCGACAATCAAATAACACAAGCTTCAAAAAGGATAGACTCTTTACAAAATGTAAACATATTGCTTTACCAAAACATAGATAGTGTAAAGAATACCAATATGGATATGGAAAGAGAGGTTGGTGGATTCAGATTTATTGCCGAATCATTCAATGTTCCGCTAAAGAAAGCAGTTAAATGGTTTATCCTTATGATTGTTTTTGTATTCGATCCTTTAGCAATAGCATTAGTGATTGCATTAAACTCTATCACCAAAAAAGAACCAGAACTCGAAGAACAAGTTGCTGAACCCGAATTTGAAGAAGGTACAGATACTGAAAAAAAAAAAAAA
>Ga0207959_1000434_pt1 | contig 10903 bp, 18 predicted proteins | sample CryBogCBH20Aug07_FD_184609 | JGI IMG/M metagenome (GOLD analysis project Ga0207959, IMG submission 184609) | Freshwater microbial communities from Crystal Bog, Wisconsin, USA - CBH20Aug07 (SPAdes) (version 2) | ecosystem: Environmental > Aquatic > Freshwater > Lake | place: Crystal Bog... | reverse complement strand
CATGAATAAAAACAAAGCAATATCACTAGCGGGTAGTTCAGCTAAATTAGCACGTCTATTAGGCGTGTCTAGGCAAGCTATACATAATTGGACGGAAATTCCTAAACTTAGGGTTTTTCAGTTAAGAGTTATGCGACCTGAATGGTTTGACGTTATAAATTAGTGTATAATCCAAACCGTTGCAGTCGAGTGCAATAGTTAAGGCCACTTACAGAAGTATCTTGCCCCTCTCGTAAATAAAACGTATGGGGACTCGACCAAGGTACTTTTTTAAGTGGCTTTTTTTATTGTCTGATAGCATCCGTACCCCACACGGAGCAGAGCGTTTGAATGGACGGCTTGGGATAAAACACCGCACACAGACACACCCCTGTGCAAAATGTGACCAGACTCAGTTTAGGTACTGGTAAGCCTTGAGACTACGGTGGAAACTAACTCAAGGTCTAAGCGAATAAACTCGTCAAGCGCACTTGGGCTTTTTTTGTTTTTGTTATTATCTTTATTTAAATTATGTTAAACAATCTAGCTGGAGAGGGAATGGTACTATCCACCCTAGTAGAACCTATGGAGAATAAAAAAATGGGATTTGAAGACTTTTGGACAGCTTGGCCTAAATCGGTCAGGAAAGGAGCTAAGTCAGAATGTTTAAAAAAATGGCAGAAATACTATTGTGATAGTTGTGCAGAGCAAATAATTAAACATGTTGAATGGATGAAGACGACAGACCAATGGCGAAAAGACAATGGGGCTTTTATTCCTGCGCCCCTTGTGTACTTAAACCAACAAAGATGGGACGGAGCTGATATCCCAGAGATATCTACAATGGTTCAGAAACGTGATCCCTACCTGGTTAAACTTGACCAGGAAAAAGCCAAAGCAGTCCCGATGCCTGATTGGTTGAGAGAAAAAATGAAAGGTATAGGGCGGTGAAAGTTTTACCGATTAAATCTGAGGAAACATATCCTTGGATACTGAAAAAACATTATGCTAAAAGATTGCCTTCAATTAGCTATGCTTTTGGCTTATATGATGGCACAGAATTAATTGGTATTGTTACTTATGGAATTCCAGCTTCTAACAGTTTGTGCGAGGGAATTTGCGGAAAAGAATATAAAGAATTTGTTATTGAGTTAAACAGACTTTGTCTTTTATACAACAAACCTAATCAATCTAGTTTTTTAATAGCAAATTCAATTAATATGCTACCTAAACCTTCAATTGTGGTTTCTTACGCAGATACTGCTCAAGGTCATATAGGATGTGTTTATCAAGCCACTAATTTTCTTTTTACTGGAACTACCAAAGAAAGAACAGACATGAGTGTAGGGGAAGGGAAACATAGTCGGCACGCTACAGATCCGTCAATCAGGCAATTTAGAAGCGCAAAACATAGATATGTTTATTTTCATGGCGACAAAAAACAAAAAAAAGAATTAATCAAATTATTGAAATACCCAATTCAATCTTATCCAAAAGGCGATTCTAAAAAATATGATTCTGGCGGAAACGTACAAACTCAGGAATTATTATTTGTATGATCAAAACAATTTGGCAACCCGTCCCCAAGTGGGATGTACCTATTAAACACCTAGAACGTGCAAGGTATCCTAAACGTGCTGATGAACTTAAGCGTGATCGTTCGCAAGATAAAAAGGAAGTTGAATCTTACAAAAGGTGGCTTAATGGACGCATTTGACGAGCATTATGAGGAAATTGTGGAGCTTTACGCCCACCTTGCCATGCAACCAGCTTGGGTGGAATATATCCGTGACCAAGTGCGCCAAAAAATGCAAAACAATAGACTTTGGGAAAATCTAGCCAAAGACGTTAAAACTCGAATAGAGGAAAAAAAGAATGAGAAGAGCAGCTAGGCGGGACGATAACGAAAAAGCGATTGTGGAGGCTCTTAGGGCCGTTGGTGCGACTGTTTATTACCTAGACGAACCTTGTGATCTTTTGGTTGGCATGAACAATAAGACTTTGCTCATGGAATGTAAAAATCCCAACTCCGCATACGGGAAAAAAGGGTTTAATGAGAACCAAAAGCACTTTGCGGAAAACTGGAAAGGTGGCCCGTTTTGCTTGGTTGATTCACCTGAGAGTGCCCTCAGAATGTTAAATTTATTGATTGTTTAATATGCAATATAAGTTAATCAATGTTGAACAGGGCACGACCCTTATAAAAAACTTGTGGCCTAAGATGAAAACGGCACTTGAATTGGGGAAAACCCTTGTACTCAATATTGATGCAGAAACCAGATCAGACGATCAAAACAAGCTTTATCACGAAATAATTGGTGAGATTGCGGAAGCTGCCAAGCACATGGGCGCAAAATGGGATGCCGAGTCTTGGAAACGCTTTCTAATTGACCAATTTGGCCACGAAACAGGGCTTAATGCCGGTAAAGTCGTGCCGAGCTTGGATGGGTCTAGGATCGTCCAATTAGGGATACAAAGCCGTAAATTTACGAAAGAACAGGCCAGTCAGTTTATTGAATGGTTATACGCTTGGTGCGCTGAAAATGAAGTCCCACTTAAAAAGAACATACATTCGTAGTTCCAAACTACTTTACAACTGTCGCTATTTGCATTGCCAGTTATGTGGTGCGGATGATGGGACGATAGTCGCTGCCCACTCAAACCAAGGAAAACACGGTAAAGGTAAAAGTATTAAAGCAGACGATAATATGATTGCAGCGCTTTGCCACATTTGCCACATGGACATTGATCAGGGGTCTATTTATTCTAAAAGCGAGAGGGAAAGGCTTTGGGATACAGCGCACCTAAAAACAGTTTACAGGCTTATAGAAGCCGATTTGTGGCCTGATAGTGTGCCTGTACCCCAAACCTATATAGACTATAAAAACAGTCTTATTTAGATGGATGAGCTTTTTCCATAGGCAAAGACTCGTGCTTTTTGAGCTTGTCTTCTAGTCTGTGAAGCTCGTTTTCTGTTTTCTTCTCGTGCTCACGAACCACGACATAGTGTGATTTGGGTGACTTATATTCTTTACCTTCAATTTTGAAATTCATACCATCTCCAATGCTTGTGTAGTTACTTGTGAAATTCTTGCAGTCCAACCCTTCCCAAAATGTGGGAAAGTGTCCAAACCTTCTAAAAACCTTTGTCGTTCTGTGTCAAATTGTTTGATTAATTCGTCAATCTTTGCTTTACCGACTTGCTCTAGGGTTTCAGGCCCCATCACACCGTCAGCCTTTAACGATAATATTCTCTGAAGAAATGATACGCTACGGCTAACACCAGAATTAACGGCACAATCAAACATAGCATAATCCAACCCATTAGGTAGATTGTCACCATGTATATGATCCCAGTAAAGCATCTTATAGATTGGTGCAACATTTTCATGCGTTAGCCCTCTCATAGTCGCCTCGTCAACTGGGTGACCCACATACTTCTCGTACACGGCTTTGGTCACCCCAAGGTTAGTCATTCCACCTGGATCTTTGGGATCGTTAACAAACCCGCCCTCGTGAACTAAGAGCATTTGTAAAGATTTGGTAAAGTTTTCTTTCATTTTGTCGGTTGTGATTGGTGGAGCATTGCATCTTTGGCTTGTGAGCCTGCGCTAGATCCAAAGTAAAAGGACATGATAGCAGTCCATGCAGTACCTAGTGACCCAAGCATCAATAATAACGCATCTGAAGTCTTAAATGTCTCCATCATAAGACCCACCAATATCCCAAAAAACCCAACTGTCACCAACAAAGCCAACAGGGGTGGAATAATGGAATGGGTGTTTTGTTGTAAATCACGGGCAGATTTTCTGTCCTCAGTTGCCAATTGCTCAAAATCTAACCCTAGCTCCTGTGCCTTGGCTTTTAGCGCAATTTCTGCCTGTTGTATAGATGCAACTTGTTCGGCAGTTAATTTATTATCCTCAATGCTTTTTTGAATGTCCTCAGACTTCATACCCAAAGCAGACTCTAGCGCAGAAACAGCCATACCCGCCACAGGAGTGCCAAGGCAAGATGCCACAGTCGGGGCTAATTGTTCAATTGTTGTTAACCAGCTCATATCTATCCTTTAAGCACAATACTTAGGCCAATAGCCTGTCTTTCTGAAAATACGTTCACACTCAATTGTCGTGTCGTCAAAATAATGTTTTCTAAACTCAATGTCCCATTCTTGTTCTTTTTTACGGCTTTTGTAATCTTGATTAATTTCGTACATCAAGCCTGCAATGACAAGGGATACCACCAAGACCGCAATACCGACTGCAATTCTAAACTGCCATCTCTCCAGTTGTTGCGATCTTCTTCTTTGGTCAGCCTCTTCTTTTTTTTTAACTTTACATCGAGTTTGGCTTTTTCCTTCATTAACCTATCACGCTCGGCACTAAACTCAGTCCAAACCGCACCTAGCTCTGGCGGTGACTCATAGACTAACATCTGCCTCAGATCGTACTCAGCCTGTTCTAGTTGTTTCTTTTGCAATACGTTTTCTAGCGCAATAGATTGTATTGACTTACCCCGTGGAGGATTCTTCTTGCGTTCTTCGGCCTGTTTGACAGCGTTGTCTTGGTGGTCAAAAAAAGACCCAAGCGCCCCACTTAACTCATTAACAATGTGGACAACTTCACCGCCTGTGGATTTAATTTCCTTATAAGCAGAGACTCCGCTTTTTACTGCGGAGAAAGCCATCATCGCTAATGTAAATGGATCCATTATTTAAGAGTAAAATAATGTGACATAAATCCAATTAAACTGGATAAGCCTGATACCACCATCATTCCGACCCAAAATCCACCTCTTGACTTGTCAGCCATTGAAATTAGCTTATCAATAGATTCTTCAAGTTTATCGATCTTGCGTTCCATTGAATCAAATTTCTTTTCATACTCCTCGACTCGTTGCCAAAGAGCACCATATTTGACAAGATCAATATCAGCCATTTTATGCTTTCTGAATAAACGCTAATGCGTAGTAAGGAGGTAGGTTTGCATTTGTTCCGCTTACACCAGCAGTTGCATTGGTTGTGGCAACAGTAATACCAGTAACAGATGTACCAGTTGATTGTGTTGACGGGCTAACCATCGCATCAAGAGCAGATCCACCGTCTTGGTGTATTGCGGTATAAGTTGAATAAGTATGTGAGTGGCCTGGGTCGGTAACTGTTGATGTAGCTGTGTGGGTGTGTGATACAACAATTGCATCTTTTGATCCACCAGTAGCACCTACTGAGTATGTGTTGCCTGCGCCCAAAATAAACGAATCACGCAAATCAGGTGTTCCGTTTTGTCCGTTACACAAATACCATCCGCTAGGAATAGCACCTACCGCACCCGACCAGATAGCGATTAATCCGCTTGGTACGCTTGCTTGACTTGTAGGCGCAACTCCAATAATGCCGTAAATATTGTCGTATGTTTGTATGGTGTTATAGCTTGAATCTTGTAGCACAAACTTATAGTTGTAGCCATAAGTTAGCCAGATTTCAGTCTGGGGTCTGCCATCAGTACCTAAAACGATAGGATTGGTGTTTGCATACACACCACCATTATCGGAATATGTCGCAAGGGATGTTGTACTCCCTGCTTGGTAAGTATAGATTAGACCGCCTGCAAGGGGTAGTCCAGTTGTGGTAAAGAATTGAAATCCGTTACCAATGGGGGATAGATTTACGCTCATTGTTCTTCCTTTGTTAATCCACCTAATCGATTTCTTTGTTCATTTGCAAAAGAACTTTTATCAAATGTTTCTTTTAATTTTTTAGCAAAAGATACAGGATATGCGGATAATCCACCAGTTTTTGCAGCTAATGCTTTTTCACCTAAAGTTAATAAACCATTTGAAGCAAAATCACCTAACATTGCGCTATAAGTATTTGAATGACTAAATGTACCAGCATCAGGCTTACCAATTTTGCTATTTAAAAAACCTATTTCAGTTATATCTTGCATAGCTTCTGGTGACAATGCTTCTTTCAAAATAGGTTTATTGTTTCTTAAAAAATCACCAAATTGATCTGATTTAACTCTTGATTCATTTGCATTAGTTAATACTTTTTTAGCTCTATCTAACTCACCATAAGTAATTGCTTCATGAGCAATATGACCTTCTGGTAACTCAGCTTTTAAGCGCCTAATTGCTTCAGGTGTAGCAGTAGAAACATATTGCCTATGGAACTTTCCTGCATTTAAACTTTCACCTTGTGATGTACCCCCTTCTAAATCTTTACCTTCGCCTATTGCTTTAGCATAAGCTGGATTAGAATCAATTACATCAAATCTTTCTTTAGCAGCATTTTTTGCTTCAATAAGTTTTGGATACAAAGGAGCAGCATCATCAGTCAACTGCATATTGTTTAAATGATTTCTAGTTAATCTAGCTGCTTCTTTTTCACTACCTTTGCCAAATTTACTTAATTCACTTAATCTTTTATCAAGTGTTGTAAATTCTTGAAAAGTCATTACACCTTTTTTATCTTCTATTTTATTTAATAATTCATCTATGCTTTTTCTTGAATCTTCAGTAAACATTTCAGAATTTAATGTGTTTTTAGCATTTTCTACAAATGATTTTCCATTTAAAGGTAAATCATCAGATGCAGACATTCCTAAATTTCTTTTAATTTCGTTATATGAATCTTTTAAATCTAAATATTTGTTTTTAATATTTTGTAATCTTAGTTTATCCTTTTCAACTAAACCATTTATTTCATGTTGCCCAAGTTCAGAAGCATCCGCATCAGCATGAATTCTTGGTGCATGACGTTGTTTAGATTCTTCAAAAGCCTGCGCCAATTGTTTTGGTTGTTGTGCAAAATCAGAAGAAAGCCCATTAGCTTCCCTATGGTTCCATGCTTGGACATAATCCGAAAGGTTATTAGTTCTTTGACTTTTTAATAAATCAACGCCATGCTTTTCTTCTAAAGCCCTTGTTTCTAAAGAATTTACATCAACGTTTTCAGGGGCTTGTTTAGAAATATGTTCAATAACAGGGCTATTAGGGTCAAATTTAGCAAGTGCAGAATCAACATTTCCTTTTATTATTGCAGGATTGGTGGTTGCAGCAGCACCAGCACTTTGTAAACTTGGCGCAGTTTCTATTCTTATCTTTGGCGCTTTAAGATTTGCAAATTGTGAATGTAATTGCTGTCTTGCATTAATTCCTGATTTAAATGCCATCTGACGTTCAGCAGTTAAACCAGCTAATTCAGGAGCAGCTGAGGGTATTTTTGATGCTTCAAAAGCACTTTGTAAGTTTTCTAAATAATTCTTGCCTTCTTCTGTGGTTGGCTCAGTACCAGCACTTTGCATTGCTTGTTGTACTTTTGCAGCCAAAGCATTACCAGCTTGTATACCTTCTTGAGTTCCAAATTTACCACTTGCCAAAGTTCCGTAAATACCAGCTGCTGCGCTAACAGGCACAGATGCAATTGAAGCTATGCTATGTACTGCCGCTTCTCCTGCTCCTTTAATCCAAGATGGCAAAAAACCACCCTTGTCTAATTGTTCAGGCGGTATTTCTTTTCTTTTCTTTAAAGCAACAATGTCAGGATCTGTATCGTAACTATATTCCTCATCTGGTTGAAGATTAGGGTTTTTACCATACATGGAACTTTTCCCAGTCGGTATGTTTACTGGAATACGTTTTTTGATGACCGCTACATCTGGATCTAAATCATAAGGACTTGTAGATATAGCCATTAGAAATCTCCACGCTCAAGACGTTTCAATTTTACTTGTGAATCATGCAAAGCATTTAATTGATCTTGGCTCATATCATGAGTGTAATAATCAATTATTTTATCTTTATCTTTTTGTGGAATATTTTGACGATTTGTATTTTGAATGATAAATGCAATTGGGTTATAAGCACTACCCCATGCTGCTTTGAAATTATCATTATTCAAATATGCTTTGTCTTTTCCGTGTTTTTCTTGTAATTTTATTAAAGCCTGATTGTATTTTTGTGCTGCCAAATTCGTTGATTCAATACGCTCAACAATATGAGCCAACGCTTCGGCAGTAATTTGTTCTGAACCATTTGCAACTTTAACGTCTTGACCAGCCGCTTCGTTTTTAACTCCCATTAATGCAGATTGATTAACTGCATTACGGGCTAAAGTTTTAACCAACTCATCTTTTTGAGCATCTCCAAAAAGGAATTGACCAGTATCTCTCATAATTTGTCCTGGTTTTCCTCCTGAAGCAGCAGCTAATGATTTTTTAATAATTGTCGCATCTAATGCACTTTCTTGTGCAAGTGTTGATCTTTCTTGTATTTTATTAAAATCATCAGCCCCAAGTTTAAACCTAGCAGACTCTTGCTCATTAAATTGACCAGGCGATCTTGGCTCATCAATTTGCAATAGTTTAGGCATTCCTGGTTTTGTAGAAGTTTCAACAGGAGGAGCAACATTTCCTGATGGTGTAGTTGCTTTACCAGGTTGAACAGAGAATGGAACAAAATTACCCGAAGCATCGTATTGACCAACAAGTCCATTAACAGTTGCAGTACCTGGGGCTTGTGTAATTTTAATTTCTGGCCCAACTTGAGTTCCTGGTTTAACTCCAGTAAATGCTTCATTGCCCATTTGTCTTGGAACCAATAAACCACCTTGTTGAATCATAGTTGCAGGAGGATTACGTTTTTCTAATTCTGCTTCAGCAGTTAAAGAATTTAACGTATGTTTTGCAAGATATGCTCTTAATTCTTTATCTGTGCCAGAAGTAGGCAAGCCCTGAACTGCTTGAATAATTGCTTGTTCGCTTGCTCCAGCATTTTGCATTGTTGCAACAACATGATTTTTAATTCTTTCAGGAGTAACTGGCTCACTTGAATCTAATAATTTAATTAAATTACGGCTTGCATTTGCTTGATGTTTTTGTAAATTATTTAATTCTGCATCATTTAATTCTACTTTTGCTTTAGAAGATACAGCTTGAGCTTGTTGCACTTCAGGATCAAGAGTTAATTGAGCTTTTTGTGCTTGTGTTTTTGCTAATTGGAGTGCAGCTTGTTGTTGTTCCAATGCTAAAGGATTAACTTGTTGAGCTTGTTGAAATGCCTGAGCACTACGGGCAATATTAAGCATATCCCCAAGAGAAGTTTGCTGTTGGGGTTGAACCGTAATAGGGTTAAAGTTAAATCCTGCCATGTTTTTCCTTTATTGCGTAGGCGAACTAGAGTTTGCCCCAAAGTAAGTTTGCAACCCACCTGGTTGTGCAATTAATGCTTGGGTTGGGCTAGAATAATTTGTATTATTTACATTTCCGTTTTGACCAAGTAAAGAATAAAGTTGAACATTATTACCAATGTTATTTAATGCGCCACCATAAGCCTGTGCAGCATTGACTTGACCTTGACCAAGAGCACTTGCAGATCCAATACCTAATTGACCAATAGCGTTTGTGGCATTAGTTCCTGCTGCGTTAACTGCGTTTTGACCAGTTTGACCAATTCCTGCAATTCCTGCCAATGTGTTGTAAATATTGTTACGTTGTGTTTGGAAATTATTAAAAGCGTTTTGATAAGCGCCCTGAGCATAATTTTGTGTAAATTGTTCTAGCCCTTGAGCAGCGTTTCCACCACCACCATTTACATTATTTAATGCGTTAGTTGCGCCTTGGCCTTGTGCCAATTGAAATGCGTAATTAGGGGATAAATTTGCGTTTAAGTCCTGATCCCCAAACTGACGAGTTAAATAGCCAGATCCTTGTCCAGTTCCAATAGGATTACCATTAGCATCATATTGTTGATATGTGCCAGATCCTAAAGCACCAATTTGATTTAAGGCGTTATAACCAGTAGCTCTTTGGGGAGCTTGTTGTTGGTTAATGGTGTTAAATTGTTGTTGCTGAAGTGCTTGTGCGTTAGCAGCAGCTTGCGCCTGTTGATTCGCTGCATTAGTTGCAGCATTTGCAGTCATTGAAGCGCCAAGCAATGAAGCGCCTCCACCAATTATTGCAGCCGTTACCCATGACATATTATTTCTCCTTTAAGGCAGGAACCTTAAGTTTGTTGTACGCATCAAACAAAGCAGTTTCATCTGGCTCAATTAATTCTGCTTCGATTTTATCTAAATTAGTCTTATTAGTCTTGTGAAATGTAATACCAATTGCATCTGTTACCGCCAAAGTGACTCTTTTTGTCCCTGGTTTTGAGCAAATAATATCGCCAGGATATAAATGCCTCATTCCACCCTCAGACCATGCAATAATTTCACCTTTGGCACACAAAAAGAAATGGTCTTTTTTATGTACTTTGCCAACAATTAAAGTTCCTGCTGGTCGGGTCAATTTCCTACAATACATCCCACCCGAAAAGTAATGCTCAGTCTCCAGTTCAGCCTGTGGCATAACCGACATTTCCCTTTGAAGTCGGTCTATTTCTTCTCTAGTCGGGATGTGTTCTTTAGTTAGTTCCATATTAATTATTGTAATAGGGGACTTTGTATTGCTTTCCCTGAACGGTCACAATCATGAACCCAGCGGGTTTTGCTGGTAACGTAGCGTTTCCCTGTGTCGCAGTTGGGGCGCTCGTAAAGTTCAGAAAGTTCAAAAAATACTGCATCCAAGGCCGACTAAGCCTATTTGTCTGCGGATCAAGAACAGGCGCTTGAGGTATTCCTTGGGTGACTTGATTACTCAATTTTCACCCTCCGATGCCTTCAAATTAGCAGAAACGATTACAGCATTGACAGGATCAGTCACAACGACCTCGTAAACCCTATCCCTTGCCGTACCCATACGTCTCCAAATGGCACGATTCTTGTATTTACCTTCTTGACCGATTGTGACCCAATATTCCCTAGACCAAGTAGATCCACCATCATTTGACCATCTGAGCATAGCCTGTGGATAAGTTGTGGTTTTGGTCACATCTGTGGGCAAAGATACGCCAGTTGTACCGACTCCAGGTTGAAATTGGATCT
>Ga0207959_1000425_pt1 | contig 11056 bp, 21 predicted proteins | sample CryBogCBH20Aug07_FD_184609 | JGI IMG/M metagenome (GOLD analysis project Ga0207959, IMG submission 184609) | Freshwater microbial communities from Crystal Bog, Wisconsin, USA - CBH20Aug07 (SPAdes) (version 2) | ecosystem: Environmental > Aquatic > Freshwater > Lake | place: Crystal Bog... | reverse complement strand
GTCCTGGATTGCTCATGATTTATTCCTTAAAAATTGTTTAAAAAGTGGGGTTTTTTAGGCCCCACGATTACCTATTAGGCGGCTACACGGCAAGCGAGTTCAGGATAGAGTGGTGCCCAACCATATAGAACGTCCAAACGAGTAGGAATGGAATCGTTATTGATGGTGTACTGGCGCACGACACGCATGGACAAGCCAATTTCTTTATCACTTGCACGACCAGCAAAATGAACGCCTTCAGGCAATTCAAGGTCCGCTACTGCCAATGTGAAGGCATTGCGGTGCATGATGATGTTTTGTGGTGAAAGAATACCGGTGTTGTTAAATGGGTTAACTGTCTGTGAACCAGTTGCAGTAATGCTTACGTTTTGGAACTGACCAGCAGAAATCAACGCTGGGGAAACAGTTACAGAAGCAGTAGAACCGGAACCGATAGAAGTTGTAGCAGTAACAACGAATGAACGGAGTTTGCCTGAACCATAAGCTTGACGGTTCTGTGGGTTAACTGCGTACACGCCATTGATAGTGAATGTATCACCTTGGTTCAATGTAGCGGCGGCAGAAGTAGCACCAACAACGATTGTTGATGTTTGTGCCCAACCGGAAGTCAAGATACCAGTAGTTGTAGAAAGGTTGCAAGACAAAGTAGCAGAAGAATAGCTACCAAATGTCTGTGCCTGAACGTTTTGGTCCATTTTCCAGTTCATACCGCCGGAATCACGACCCATCAAGCCCTTACGATACTGTTCGCCAATTGCTTCTTGTGGAACGAACAAACCTTTCAAGCTGTCAACGATAGTTGCAGATGTGAATGGCTCAACGATGCAAGAACGGCGACCGTCACGTGGCGCACCTTCAGAATCAAGGTAAGCGGCGGCAGTCAGGTAAGTAATCAAACCAGTTGGGGGTGTACCAGCAGTACCAACGATGTTTGCAGTATTGTTTTTAGCCATAAACAAACCATCACGGTCGATTTTGTTGGCAATAGCGGCAACGGCTGGCTTCAATACACGGTCGCTGAACATATCTAAAGACAATGCCAAATCTTGTGTTGTGAACTGTGTGTCAACGTGGAATTGGGTTGTCAATGTTACTGGTACAGAAGTTTCGTTGAAATCTTCAACGTTCAATGCTGGGCCAGTTGTACCGATGAAACGGCCAGGACGGCGTACGTTTACAGTAGCACCGATTTTGCCGCCAACAACTGCAAATTGGTCGTCATAGTTACGGTCAACTTCAGAAGTAAATGTTAGTTCGTTTTCCAAAACCATCAACGCTTCGTTGGTGATTTTGCTAATGGTTAATAAATTATTTGCCATGATGCAAGTTCCTTTTAGGATTAAATTAAATTGTTACCTTAACGAATCTTTCCAGTTTTGCGGCCGGCTTTCCAAGCTTGATAGTCGATTTGTTCGCCATCTGTATAAACGCTTTGACTGCCAGTACCACGCAACGGATTAATAGGTTTTGGTGCATTTGACTTCACCGCAACAGGCTTACTTTTAGCTGGTTCATCTGCTTTCGCTTCAAACTTCGCTTCCAATTTACCAATCATTTTCAAAGCTTGTACAGTATCAAGACTAGCAATTTTGGCGCCCAATTCATCGTCTGAAGCAAGTTCATACAATATTCTTGGACCAACATCACTTTGCACAATTGCATCACGTACTGCATCGTTTACGGCGACCGTACTGCTTGCAACCATGTCATCGTAATCAGGTAATTCAGCTTTGACTGCATCAAGCTTTTGTTGCCAAGTTTTTAAAACTTCTTGTTGCTTGGCTTGTTCTGCTTGTTGCCTAATTTCCTGTTCACGTCTTGCTACTGCTTCATTAGCTGACCATTCTGCTAACGCTTTAGCGTATTTAAACGCATCAGGGTAGTCGTCAGGTTGTGGCTCTGTACTGACATTTTGCGCTTGTGGCGCTTTTTGTCCTTCTAGTGCCGCTAATCTAGCTTCCAGGGCTTCCCTTGCGGCACGTTCTTGTGCGGCTTGTTCTTCTGCCGCTTTACGTGCTTTGGTCAACTCTGAAAACCGCTTTTCCAACTTTGGATTGGGTTTCCGTTCCTCTGTTTCGGTCGTTTCCTGTTCAGTTACTTCAGGTTCACTCTGACTTTCCTCGGCTACTGGCTCTGAAACTGGAGTTTCCTCAACGGTTTCAGCCGCAGTATTAGCCGGTTCGGTAGCTAAACCTAGCTTATTAACATTCCATTCAACTAAATTCTCACTTGTAACGACATTATCTGCCGTACGTACTACTTCTGCTTCTGCCATGGATAACTCCAAGATTTGACCCGCTGAACCCAACGGTAGGTTGTTACTATCTTACAACACTTTACTGCGGTTGTGCAACATTTTGTGGTTGTAAACTGCCAGCCGCTTGATTAGCAAAACCATACTGTTCTTGGTTTCGTAACGCTATTTCTTTTTCAAGCTTGGCGGTGTCCATATGATGCAAAATTAACTGCATCAAGGCGTCTATTTCCATCTTGTTTTGGCTAGTAATTGACCTAGTATTTTGGTCATTGACCTTGACCTGGGCATTGAGCATTGCCCTATTATCTTCATGGGCTTGTTTAACTTGTTCAATGTCCTGGCGTTGCTTCATTGCCATCTGTAATTGCTGATTCTGCTGGGCCATTTGTTGCAATGCTTGTTGCATCTGCTGGATTTGCATTTGAACTTGTGGCGGAATATCTGAATTTTCATCAATATTGGCCAATGGGTTAATAGAAGCAAGGCGGTCAGCAATAACTTCGGCGCCTGGGAAATCCATATTACGGAATACCAAGTCACCAATCTGACCAAATAGGTTTGGATTAGCAGTTAAAGCGGCCATCATGGATTCAACGGCTTCCTGGCGTTTGGTGCTATATCCAGGGCCGGTGTCCATAACAATGTCATATTGACCAATGGTTACGTCATTTAGTACACGGTCAACGCCGTTCTCGCCCTTGGTCTTTTGGTTGATGGTAATAACTTTTGGTTTGCCATCGTCACCAATAATACGCATGACACGTTCTTTGTCATAAATCTTGGGGATAAGGTCAAGAATAATGCGGCCAGTATGGGCAATTGAACGGGTCAAATTGTCGTAATAATGGTAGTTTGTCATGTCAACTTGTAGTTGCTGACCCATCAACGCTTTACCGCTGATGTTGCCTTGTGGCAATTGACTTGGGTCAAATATGCCTACTACGGCCTGTAAATCTGCATTAATTCCAGCCGCCGCCGCCATAATTCCAGCCGGCGGTTGTTCCGGTGCTTGCCTGATGGGGGGTGGTGCCGGTTGGCCATCGGTATCGGTTTGCTTATAACGCAAATAGGCCATAGTTTTAGTATTCGCTTGTGCCCATTCATTTTCGTGTCCTTCATCCTGTCCTTCAGCCATAATCCATTTGGCTTTGGGCGCCAAGGCAACGGTTTCAGTAATGGATGTGACCCAAAAGTTGTACATACGTTGTGGGTCTTTAGCCATGCGAACTAGGCCAAACTTCTTGCGTTTTCCTTCAATGACTAATTGCTGGCCATAAGTAGGAATAACTGGGATGTGTTTACCAATCCAACGACCTTCTTCCAGTATTTGCATACCAGTAAGTTTGCACCAATGGATTTCTTTACGAAATGAGTTACGGCGGCTTATTTCATAAATGCCGGCCGCTTCCATAAGCTTTTCATCTGGCAATTCATCTTCATAAGCATGGGTGCCATCGGACAATAGGATTAGGTCAGCGCTTACTATCTTTGTATAAAAGTATTCAGCCAGGCGAATATCTTCCTTCATGACCCATTCAGCATCACTATCACCGGTGCCACGCTGGCTAAATCCGCTTCCATCTTCAGCGCCAGGGTACATGGCTCTAAAGTTTTCTTTAGGGATTACCGTTGTGATTAACACTTTTTCTGCATCTGAACCGTCAGGTAGTACCGAATTAGGGTCAAAATATACGGTAAAAGGGTTGTCAATCGTATCAATATAGATTTCTTGGTCAAACGACTTTTCGCTGACATAACGTGTGTTTACACGCCAAAATCCCCATCCCATGCGTACTGCTGATTCATAAGCGGTGTCATAAGCATGGTCGGCGTTCGATTGATTTTCAATGTGACGGCAAATACCAGTAATAATGTTTGCCATTTTTTCGTCAGTTTCATTGTTCATCCCATGGGCTTTCATCCTTGGGCGTTGCTGACGTTGCTGGTTACATAGTTGACGGATATATGCATCAACTTTATTAATTGTTAGGCATGGACGGGATTCCACGCTACGGCTATTTTGGATTTCAACTGGCCATTGGTCGCCACCGGCAAACTTTAGGTCATCTAATGCTTCTGAACGGTTGTTAGTGTCGGCATCTGCCGCAAATCTTAAGAATTGTTTAGCATCTTCAATTCGTGGGTCGTATTCGTATTCAACCATTTCAGCCATAATTTATCCCATCCAACTGGATTGAACGTGGGGAATGGTCTTTTTAACCGTTTTCCTTGGTTCGTTAATCATAAGTCCTATATACCGGAAGGCATCGGCCCCGTTCGAGTAGTGGTCGTGAAGCGGTTTCTGACTGAATTGCTTCGTTTCGGGGTCAACTTCGTATCGGTAATGTCTTAAGCATTGTAAGCCTTCTTCAGTATTTTGCCTATCAAAATAGCATTTACTAAAGATTGTTCGTGCCGCATTAATTGAATCTGTGATTGGTACACGGTCCAATACTTTTGTCATGTGGCCAGTTTGTCGTACAATTTCCTCTATGGAACGACCAGTTCCTAGGGACTTTGCTTTGGCATCGTGCGGCAACCATATGGTATCTATCATGTACCCGTATGATGAAATTTTTGCCATCCAATAACTAATCGTTTGTTGCCTATCTTCCAAATACCGTATCAACCTAGTTTCTGTTGGGAATAGTTGAACAAACCACACGGCCGTATGGTCATTCCAACCCAAATCGAACACAATATGTACCCCTTTTGTTCCGTCATACGGAACATTGGTAATGCGGCCTTCTAATTCGGCCATGGTCATTTCTTTTGCAAAGATGGCACCATCTATCGTTTGACGTGGAATACCTTCCCAAACGTTGTTATACGCTTCTATATCACGTGCTTGTAGCGTTCTGCGTTCTAGGTCAAGCACTTCAGGGAAATAAGGGTTATCTGACCAATTAAGTTTGGTAACAATAGCGTTTTCAGGCGGATTTAAAACAAACCGTTTATAGGTTTCATCCGTAGGCAATTCAGGATTAAAGCTTACCCATATTTCGCTATTTTCTTTACGGATTGTAGGAATTAAAACACCCCAGGAATGGGAAGTAACGTTGTTAGCTTCCTCTACCCAACAAATATCAATTCCTTCGATAGATTTTAGGCCGTTGACATTGTTCTTAATGCCGGCAAATATGAATTCTGTACCGTTTAATCCACGTATGGCATTTTGGGTAATTTCATAATGCGCTTCCAATCCCATTTCATAGATTTGGTCGCTTAATAGCTTGTGTACCGAATCTCTAATGCTGGTTTGAAACTCACGGGCGCATAAGACACGAATGGTTGATTTGATGCCCTTAATAAGCAATGCACGGGATATTCCCCATGATTTTGCGCCGCCACGTCCGCCATACAAAATTCTGTACCGGCAACTTTTAGGTTCAAATAAACACTTTAATTTGGCCGGAAACCGTTCTCTGGCAATGGCATCTTTAATCTGTTGTGATGGTTCCATCAGGGTCCACGAATGTTATCTGAACGCCAGTTTTCAGTTCTGCGCCATTAGGACCGGTGACTTCTTGCGTTGCTACCGCCTTACCATCTACACGGTCCATCACTTCTTTTACTGCCCATGCTTCACCAGCTTGTGCTAAATCCAATAGTTTGCCAACAATATTGGCTAACTTCTTGGGGTCTTGCACCAAGTCCATCCTGATACGTTCATAAAAAAGCTTGCCCTTTTTGGCGTTTTGATTGCCAATTGGGGCACCACCTTTATCTGATGTTGTATCAACGTCTAAACTCATGATTTATAAAGTAATCTTTACTGTGCAGTTGCATCAATTGTAGTTTCTGCTGGCACTTCAGGTGTGTCTGCTTTCACTACGTTAATTTGGCTTGCAATATGCTCATCTACCATTGCTTTGGCGCCCAAATGCAGTTTGTTATGTAACTCCAGCGCTACTTCAATTGGAAGCTTACGCAAACCCTGAAGGATTACTTCCATTTCTTGAATAGAGTGGCTAAAGTCTAATTTAACGTCATTCAAATTCATTTCTTCTTACCTTTCTTTTTTTCTGCTTCACGTTTTTCGCTATATGCGATTGCTACTGCTTGCTTAACAGGACGACCGGCTTTGACCTCGGTGGCCACGTTTTTCTTAAATGCGGCTGGTTTTGCTGATTTTATTAATGGCATGATTAACAGTTCCAATTTTTAAGTGATGCTTTAGCCCGTTCTGCTGGACCTTTAGCTTTTTTTACTACGCCTTCCATTCTTGCACAAAATGAAGCTTTTCTGCCTTTATCCTTTTCTGTCTTTGGATTTGGGGCTGGGGCTTTTAGGTTGCTACCGTTCTTGGCGTTATATTCAGCACGTCCTTTTGCAGTCATGCCGGCGCCTTTTTCAGTAGGGTTGTATGTCTTACCCTTACCAGTAGTTTTGTGTTCAATTGGTTTGTCGTGTTTTTTAGTAGCCATGATTATTTCTTTGCAGTTTTAGCGGATTCCACAAATGCTTTAGCCGTTGGAGCGCCTTTGCTTCCAGGTTTACGCATTTTCTCTACTGGCTTACCTTCAGCCTTTTCACGTTTAATCCGTTCTTGCTTTTTATGGATATTGGCATATAGGCCAGGTTTAGTTGCCATGTTTAGTTACCTTACGTGTTGTGGCTTTCTTTAATGCTGGTTTTTTTTTGGGGGCCGGAAACGGTGGAACATCATCTACGCCCTTAACAGTAAAGATATGTTTAACTTCAAGGTTTTCAACTACCATTTCAACCTTTTTTACCTTGTACCAGCCAAAATGCGCCATGATTTTCTCAATTAATGGCTCTTGTGAATCAAAAATATCAATACTCATGCTAGTTCCTTATCAGTAGAAAAACATACGTCTTGCCAAGACATGATTAAATAGCGTTCGCCGTTGTCGTAAAACTCTTGGAATTTAAGATATTCTTCTTTTGGGTTATCGTTCATAGTCCCAAAACGGATATAATCGCCTGGCTTCACCGGCATTACTTCACGGCGCCCATTGGGCAGTTTTTTGCCGGGGCCTACTGCAATAACAGTTCCCATGTTGTCGGCTTCTTTGTTGTCAACAATAATGACGGAACTTAAAGTGCGTTTATCCGGACGAACAACAATTTTGTCGTTCATCGGTTTCAATATAAAATCTACATCAGCCATGTGGTTCTCCGATTACTACGTGGTTAGAAGGGCTTACAAGTTTCACGTGCTTGTAGGCCCTTCGCTTTATTACATATCGTCTTGGTCGTGACCCACACGTTTGTGTTCATAGCAAACTGATTCACCCATGTGACCTTTGAACTCACCTAGGCGGCCATCATGTTTGCCCATGTGGTCCATTGGACGTGCGCCCAAGCCATCTTCTAGGCCCATTGCTACACCACCAACCAATTTCTCATGGCGTTCGCCAGTAGAATCAGAAGCAGTTGCGCCTTTTGGCATTTTTTCGCCAGTTTGGCCTTTAGTACCTTTAGTGGAATTAGGGCCCATTTCGGAACCTTTTTTCTCGCCTGTACGGTCGCTTGACTTTACAGCTTTTGGAAAACGTTCGCCGCTTTCACCTTTTAATCCATAACCCATAAAATTTCCTTTTTGCAAAAAGAACTAGAAAAGCCTAGTTTCATTATTTTCGCTTATTTTACTACTATGTCAACTAGATTTTCATACCACTTCTATCATTACATCAACGCCGCCACCTTTTCTAATTTCGCCACGTTGAATCATTAGTACGTCTATTTGCCCATCATTGTCATAAACACCAGCATCTTCCAAAGCATCTAAAACGGCTTTTAGGCGGTTATCTAGGTCGGTGACTACTTTGGACCTAGGATATAACCATAACGTCACTTCAAGCCGTTCCTGATTAAATTTGGGCACGTTTTGGGCAACAACACATTCTGCTACTGCGGTTTTAAATTCACGGCCTGATTTGCTTAAAACTGTATTGCCACGAAAATTGCGCCAATAAGTATTTACACTAGGCGGATAAGGAAGTTTAATAATTGTCATTTACAAGTAGTTGATTATTAATAAAGTTTTGGTAGTATTGCATGAAACTTCACAAAAGGGTAGGTCATGAAAATTCTGTTGCTTGACATAGAAACGTCCCCGAATACGGCCCATGTATGGGGTTTATGGCAACAAAACGTATCATTGAACCAATTGCTTGAATCATCTTATACCATGTGCTATTCAGCTAAATGGCTAAATGAAAAACAAATTTATTTTGATTCAGTTCAAAAAAGCAAAACAATAGATATGTTAATGGGCATACATGGGTTGCTAGAACAAGCCGATGCAGTCATACACTATAACGGCACCAAGTTTGATATGCCAACCTTAAACAAAGAATTTCTAATCCATAAAATAGCGCCACCGCCGCCAATCAAGCAAATAGATTTATTAAGAGTAGTTAAAAGCCAATTTAGATTTCCTAGCAATAAACTTGATTATGTTGCCCAGCGACTTGGATTGGGCAAAAAGAAGGACCATGAAGGCCATACATTGTGGATTAAGTGCATGGCCAACGACCCTAAAGCATGGAAAACCATGGAAATGTATAACATCCAAGACGTTGTGTTGCTTGAAAAGCTTTATAAGAAATTGTTGCCCTGGGTGAAATCACCAATAAATCAAAATATAATGAAAAAAGATAGGAATGGTTTTGATTGTCCTACTTGCGGTAAAGCATCATTGGTAAGTAAAGGGTTTAATTACACAACTACTGGGGCATATCAACGTTATCAATGCAAAGCTTGTGGTGCATATTCATCAGATAAACGTTCTATTATTCCTCATTCTAAATTGAAACATTTAGCATGAAACTTAATCCTGAAGTCATTCGACACGCATACGCCAGTTTAAGTACGTTATATCCATTTACTAAATGGAAAATGCCATTGCCGGAAGAAGTGGAATTTTTAATAGTGCCGGATGTGGACACCATGGGAACGTACACCTATGATACCGGCGGCGACTATGAACATACCATCACAATTAGTTCAGCCCGTTGTGGCCACTATTACACCATGCTAACTACGTTATCGCATGAAATGGTCCACATGAGTTTTCACCGGCAAAAAGGTGACAAATGGTTGCATCACTCAAAGCAGTTTAGAAACCGTTGCAAAATGGTGGCTTTTGAAATGGGATTTGATGGCCTAGAATTGTAATTATTTAATTGACATTAGATAAGCCCCATAATTCGCAAAAGCATATCCAGCATACATATAACCCAATCCAGTATTTCCTTTAACAAGTTGTTCAATACAAATATAGGCATATATAAGTCCTGTAACAATAATTAAATTACTACTCATTTAAGAGTTCCTCGGTTTGTACCAGTAGTTCTTCTTCCGTGATAGCGTACTCCCTTTCAAAGCGCTTTCGACCCATTCCGTGAATACCGGAATCGAATCTATGATGGGCGGGGCATAATGGGATAACAGGGGCATTACTTCGTTTAGAAGTTCTTCTAATGTGATGCAATTCTGCTGGCGTTCCAGGGTTCTTTTGATGCCTACATAATGAGCATCCCAATTCAGCGATTTTTCGGTTGCGTTCACGTTCATTTTTTGTCATATTTGTAAATATTAAGAAACAAATCAGGCCAACTGTAAACGTTGTGAATTAAATCTTCGTTTTGTATTTCGTAGGTATCTGCTTTTAATTCAAACGTTGTATTGTTGGTTCGTTCTCTAATAGTTCCTTTTGGGTAATGTTTTGCACTAAACAAAAAAGTTGCTTTTGGCAACCATCCGCAAATGGTTAGTTTGCTATTGGTAGTATTAAGACTAGCAAACACATATCCATCTACATCATATTTTGTTTGTGATGCAATTACATTGTTAACGTATTCAAGCTTTGGCGCAACGGTGCGTCCCATGGTTTTAATGTCAATCTTTTTACCATGCACTACAAAATCAACGCCGCCATCATGACCTTCTGTTGCTTGCATAAACGGTTTGCCTAATGCCAAAGCCATCATGTTTTGACCAATAACGCCAACCAGTTGTTGTTCCTTGGTTCCGTTACTGGAATCATTACGCATCCCCAAATTGTTTTTTTCAATAAATTGTTCGCTAATGTCAACAACAAATTGTGGCACATCAATATTAAACGCCACCTTTAATCCATTCTTTTTTTAATTCTTTAATGCTGGCAATTTCTAACTTAATTGTTTCATCTGCAAGTTCACAAGCTATCTTGGTTGCTAATTCTGATTTTCCTTTTAATTGTGCATTATGGTATTTTTTAATTAATTTTTGTATATTCAAATATGGTTCAGAATAGTCTGTCATCTTGTTAGTCTTTCAAGGTTTCGGTTGCTTGCTTCTTGTGTACGCCAGGCCTCAAATCTTAACTTCGCCGCTTCTAATCTAAACTTCCACATTTCTGTTTTGTACGTTGCGGCGCCAATAGCTTTGCATAAGTCTTGATATTCTTGGCTGGCATATGCTTCACGTTCTTGTGCGCCCAAACTTTGTTCGGACGACTGTTTCATTTTAATTGCTTTTAATGAACTCTTGTATGCTTCAAGTTCTGCCAATTCACCTTTAGCTTTGGCGTACTCCGGTGCGTATTCATAAAGGTAATCTACACAATCATTGGGGTCAACAACTTTTGTATCAGGCTTCATTTTCGTGAATTTTTCCGTAGATTTGTAAAGTTACTTTAAGTACGTATTGAATATCTTTTGGACTTAACTGACCCATTAGTTGCATAATTTTTATAACTGCAATGTCGTTGTCTAACGGTTGCGGTTGTACTATTGTTTCAATCATTTCCATTCACCCCATTTTCCACGATTGCCTTTTTTCCATTGG
>Ga0207959_1000412_pt1 | contig 11249 bp, 9 predicted proteins | sample CryBogCBH20Aug07_FD_184609 | JGI IMG/M metagenome (GOLD analysis project Ga0207959, IMG submission 184609) | Freshwater microbial communities from Crystal Bog, Wisconsin, USA - CBH20Aug07 (SPAdes) (version 2) | ecosystem: Environmental > Aquatic > Freshwater > Lake | place: Crystal Bog... | reverse complement strand
AAACCTATGAAACGACCTACAACGGAATCGTTGAATGGCTGGAGCGCAAGCGCAATGACGCCGATGGTGACTGGTCTCGTGAACAAGCTGAGCAGTACATGCGCGAGGTTGAATGCACCACTTGTGCCGGACAACGTTTAAAGCCAGAGGTTCTTGCCGTAAAGATTCAATCCAGAAGCATCGCTGACGTCAATTTCATGACCATTGATGAGGCGATTGACTTCTTTAAAAAGCTCAAGCTCACCAAGCGAGAAGAATCTATTGCTCGTCTGATCATTAAAGAGATCCTGGAACGCTTGACATTTTTGCTCGACGTTGGCCTTGATTATCTGACACTCAGTCGAGCTTCAGCAACACTTTCTGGAGGCGAGGCTCAGCGCATCCGACTAGCGAGTCAAATCGGAAGCCACTTGGTAGGAGTGCTGTATGTGCTGGACGAACCGTCAATTGGCCTTCACCAGCGAGACAACAAGCGTCTGATCACGACTCTTGAGCGACTTCGAGACCTGGGTAACACGGTCATTGTTGTTGAGCACGATGAAGAAACAATCCGCTGCGCCGACTACCTGGTTGACATTGGACCCGGAGCAGGTGAGTACGGCGGGGAAGTCGTCCATTCGGGTTCATACAAAGACATTTTGAAGAATGACCGTTCGATCACGGGACAGTACTTATCTGGAAAGAAGTTCATCCCAGTCCCGACAACTCGTCGCAAAGGCGATGGCAAAAAGCTGACTATCAAGGGTGCTCGAGCGAACAATCTTCAGAACGTTTCCGTTGATATTCCGTTAGGTGACTTTGTTGCGGTCACCGGAGTCTCTGGGTCCGGTAAATCGACACTCATTAATCACATTCTTCTGAGTTCCCTTGAACGCCAGATCAATCGTGCAAAGACAATTGTTCTTGAACACGACAGCATTACTGGGGTGAACAACATTGACAAAGTTGTCGCGGTTGACCAACAGCCAATTGGAAGAACACCACGCTCGAATGCTGCAACGTATACCGGAGTATTCGACAAGATCCGAAAGCTTTTCGCTGAGACTCAAGAATCTAAGGTGCGCGGTTACCAACAGGGTCGTTTCTCGTTCAATGTGAAGGGCGGACGATGCGAAACGTGTGCTGGTGATGGAACCATCAAGATTGAAATGTTCTTCTTGCCAGATGTCTATGTGAACTGCGAAGTATGTGACGGCGCTCGTTACAACCGAGAGACACTTGAAATCTTGTACCGCGGTAAGTCAATCGCCGATGTGCTCAACATGCCAATCTCTGAAGCACTTGAGTTCTTCGACCGGCAGCCATCGATTCTTCGCATTATCCAAAGCCTCAATGATGTGGGACTCGGTTATGTCCGTCTCGGACAAAGTGCGCCCACTCTGTCAGGTGGCGAAGCGCAACGAGTGAAGCTTGCTACCGAACTTGCACGCCGCCCAACTGGCCACACGCTCTACGTTCTTGATGAACCAACGACTGGTCTTCACTTCGAGGACGTAAATCGTTTGCTCACAGTTCTTCATCGTCTCGTTGATGCTGGTAACACTGTGATCACAATTGAACACAACCTTGACGTCATCAAAACTGCAGACTGGGTTATTGACCTTGGGCCAGAGGGCGGACGCCGCGGAGGGTTAATCGTCGGTGAAGGAACGCCAGAGAAAATTGCAAAGATGAAGACCGCAACCGGAACTGTGTTGCGAGAAGTGTTGGCCCACGGCCAGGCGAGTTCGTGACATTTGAAAAGCCTTCTGGCATTCCACGTCAAAGTGGCTGCTACTTGTTTCGCAATGATTCCGGAACTGTCATCTATGTCGGAAAAGCTCGATCATTAACTCAGCGACTCTCGAGTTACTTTCAAAAATCAAGCTCACTGACATTAAAGACGCAGGCGCTGATGAACGAGGCAACTGGTGTCGATTGGATAGTCACACCGAGTGAGCTAGATGCCTTGATTCTTGAAAATGAGTTGATCAAGGAAAATCAACCTCGGTACAACATGCGACTAAAGGATGACAAGAGCTTTCCTTATGTCGCAATTGACATGAGAACGGATTTCCCTGCACCCTACGTGACCAGGGGCAAACACATAAAGGGAGTTCGTTACTTCGGTCCATTTGTCGATGCACGAGCACTTCGTCGCACGATCGACGAACTGCTACAGGCGTTCCCGCTTCGTTCATGCACTAAACACAAGTTCAATTATCAAGAACGTATTGGGCGTCCGTGTTTGCTCTACGACATTGGAAAATGCTCTGGTCCGTGTGTGAAGGCGATCGATCCACCGGGATATCGCGAGATAGTTCTCTCGTGGGCGCGCTTCTTCGAAGGTGATGTTCGCCAACTTAGAACTCTGCTGCAAGATCGAATGGACGCTGCATCGAAGGCGAAGCATTACGAGGCAGCAGCCTTGGCTCGTGACGGCCTTGCGGCATTGGAACGTGCAGCGAGTGATCAGAGCGTTGTTCTCGATGACTACTCCAACATCGACGTCGTTTCAGTCGGCGCCGACGGTGGGAGAGCAGCAGCTGTCCGCTTTCGTGTTCGTTTCGGACGAATTATTGGAAGAACCGTGCATCTGATTGACAAATCCTTGGATGAGACAGAAGCTGAAATTTTGGAAAGTGTGTTTCCAGAGCTATTCCCCGATAAGGAATCAGTCCCAGATTGTGTTGTGGTTTCCAATAACCGTGCGATCACTCCGGTTCTCGGTGAGTATCTCAACAACATGCGAGGAAAGAATGTTGAACTCGTTGCACCGCAACGTGGAAAACGTCGACGACTCTTGGAACTTGCACTCGTTGATGCCGAGGCCGTCATCAATAGAGATTCACTTCGACGCCAGAGTGATCACAACGTCAGGTCTCGAGCGCTTCAAGAACTGGGAAGTGCTTTGAGCCTCGAACAGCCTCCTTTTCGCATTGAGTGTTTTGATATGAGTCACCTCCAGGGAACAAATTATGTGGGCTCAATGGTGGTATTTGAAGACGGACTTCCCAAGAAGAGCGAATACCGACATTTCAATGTCAAGGAAATTCTCGGCAATGACGACTTTGGGGCAATGGAAGAAGTTGTTCGACGTCGTCTTGGATATTGGAATGAAGAACAGTCAACATCAAAGTTTCGACGAGCTGATCTCATAATTATTGACGGTGGCCTTGGACAACTTCATTCGGCTGAGAAGGCAGCGAAAACTGCTGGAGCGATTGGTGTCAATTTTGTTGCAATCGCGAAACGTGAAGAGCTTCTGTATGTTCCTGGAACCAGTGAACCCATTGTCTTAGATCGCGGTTCGGAATCGCTCTATCTTGTGCAGCGAATTAGAGATGAAGCGCACAGGTTCGCGATCACCTTCCACCGGTCAAAGCGTGGCAAATCAATGGTGGCGACATCACTCGATGGCGTTGAGGGCCTAGGGCCAGCGCGAAGAGACCGGCTCATGGAGCAGTTCGGTTCTCTTGACGCGTTAAGGCATGCAACGTATGAAGAGCTTGACGCTCTTGCCTGGTTGCCGAGTGAGGTGGCTCGCAGCATCTACGATCACTTACAGGCACCGGGCCTGCCAAAGCCCAAAAAGGGGAGTCCAGACGATGAGTGAGGTATTGCTGGTAACGGGAATGTCGGGCGCTGGGCGCTCCACCGTTTCGGCTGCTCTCGAGGATCTCGGCTGGTTCGTCATTGACAATCTTCCCCTTGAACTAATTGCACGTGTTGGTGAACTTGCGGCTGCAGGTTCACTTGACTACGCGGGAGTTGCATTCATTGTCGGAAGATCTGGACGTATTCAACCTGACGCTCTTCTGGCAGTTGAAAAAGAGTTACAACAAATGCACGAGAACGCAAAGATCCTTTTTCTTGATGCCCCAGATGATGTTTTGATTCACCGATTTGAAGGTAACCGACGCCGTCATCCTTTTCCTGCTCCAACGCTCGCTGACTCAATTACTGGCGAGCGAACATTGCTCCAATCAATTAGAGACGCGGCTGACTTAGTCATCGACACTGGCTCAATCAATACCAATCAGCTTCGATCACGAATTGTGGAACACTTCACTCAGAACACTGGCGGCGGAACAATGCGAGTGTCTCTGGTTTCGTTCGGTTACTCGAATGGAATTCCTCGCGATGTCGACCTGGTGTTTGACTGTCGTTTCCTGCCAAATCCGCACTGGATTGAAGAACTGCGCCCTCAAACAGGACTCGATGTACCTGTTTCTAACTACGTTCTCGAGCAAGAAGCCGCGCAACACTTCTTAAAGGATGTCGTCGCTCTACTTGAATGGCAGATTCCAGAATTCGCCAAAGAGGGTAAATCGTATTTATCTATCGCAATCGGTTGCACTGGTGGGCGACACCGTTCGGTTGCAATTTCTGAAGAGATCAGAAATCGACTGAATATCGAAAACGCTGTGTTCCACCGCGACATTGCTCGCTAAATAATTCTCAGGTTTTTCCTGATGGCTAAGCATTCTGACGACAAGCACCATTTATTTATGCTGAAGTGTGATACTAGAAGTTCCCCTAATGAGAAGGAGCATGCCGGTGTCAACTCGCGTAGCTATTAATGGTTTTGGTCGCATCGGCCGTAATTTTCTTCGTGCATCACTCAACAATCCAAACATTGACATTGTTGCGGTTAACGACTTAACTCCTCCGGCAACGATTGCCCATCTCCTTAAGTACGACTCCACCCACGGTCGGATTGATGCAGAAGTGTCGGTCAGCGACAGCGGTATCAAAGTTGGCAACAAGACCATCAAGGTGTACGCCGAACGAAGCCCTGAGGCACTTCCGTGGGGTGAGTTGAACATTGACGTCGTCATTGAATCGACCGGTTTGTTCACTACTCGCGAAAAGGCTGCGGCTCACCTCAGTGCCGGAGCAAAGCGTGTAATCATCTCAGCTCCTGGAACAGATGTTGATGCAACCTTTGTTTACGGTGTTAACCACTCAACCTACGACGCAAGCAGTCACTTCATTGTGAGCAACGCTTCGTGCACCACAAACTGCTTCGTTCCCATGGTGAAGGTATTGGACGACGCATTCGGTGTTGACACGGGTCTCATGACCACAATCCACGCCTACACCAATGACCAGAATCTGCTTGACCTTCAACACGGTGACCTTCGTCGTGCTCGTGCCGCAGCAGTAAACATTGTTCCCTCTTCAACGGGTGCTGCGCGCGCAACAAGTCTTGTTCTTGAAGCAATGAAGGGTCGACTGGACGGAACGTCACTTCGAGTCCCAATTCCAGACGGTTCAATCACTGACTTCACTGCAATAGTTAATTCAACATCGGTCGAAGAAATCAATGCTGCCTTCAAGAAGGCCGCCGAAGGCGAACTCAAGGGTGTGCTTGTTTACACTGAGGATTTGATTGTCTCTTCTGACATTGTTGGCCAGCCTGCTTCATGCACATTTGACTCGCAGATGACCATGGTCCAAAAAATCGATGACAAGAAGTCATTGGTAAAGATCTTTGGTTGGTATGACAACGAGTGGGGCTACTCCAACCGTCTGGTTGACCTAACAACACACATTGGTAAGTAGTCAATGACAGATTTGCTACCGTCTTACGAGCGATGGGGAAGCCTTGAAGGCAAGCGGGTTCTCGTAAGGGTTGACTTCAATACACCCGTTGACGAAGTCAATGGACAACTTGAAGTCACTGACGACTTTCGAATCAGGGCGACGCTACCTCTCTTTGAGGATCTTCTTAGCCGTGGCGCAACGGTTGTTGCCTGCACTCACTTTGGAAGACCACAGGGAGCTGTCGTAGAGAAGTACAGCGTTGCTCCAGTTCGTCGGCGTTTGAAGGAACTCTGTCCGCAAGTTGAGCTGTTGGAAAATCTCAGATTCAATCCAGGTGAAGAGTCGAACGACCGTGCATGCGGCGAACAATTAGTTGCTGGATTCGACTATTACATCAACGAAGCTTTCAGTGCATCGCACCGAGAGCACGCCTCAATTATGTGGCCACCGGTATTGCTCCCAAGTGCGGCTGGGCCAAACCTACAAAAAGAGGTTGCCACGCTCACTGGCATCCTCCAAAATCCTGCACGACCATTTGTGGCAATTGTTGGTGGGGCAAAAGTTGCTGACAAGCTTGGAATCGTAAAAGTTCTCAGTGAGAAAGCCGACACGGTGATTGTCGGTGGTGGAATGGCTTTTACGTTCCAATCAACACAGGGACGAACTATCGGTGGGTCGCTGTTCGACAGTTCGTTCTTAGACGAGTGCTCCACGTTGATGGACGGTGGCAAGGTCCTCATCCCACAAGATTCAATTGGTCTCGCCGTTGGTCTTCCATTTGGTTCTAAAGGTGGGAGTGATACTCCGATCGACTTCGGAGCAAACATTCCAGATGGTTTTCAAGGTTTAGACATTGGACCTAAGTCAGTCAGCGATTTTGAAACAGCAATTGCCTCTGCCGCAACTGTCCTGTGGAATGGTCCGATGGGCGTTTTCGAAGACGAGAGATTCAGCGCTGGAACTGAAGCCGTAGCTCGATGCGTTGCTAAGTCATCGGCAATCTCAGTAATTGGCGGGGGAGACTCCGTGTCGGCGATTCAGATGTTCGGCTTGGAAGATCAAGTCAGCTTTGTCTCAACTGGTGGTGGTGCATCACTAGAGTTTGTGGAGCTTGGCGATCTGCCTGGCCTAAAAGCATTGCGTGAAAGTAGCAAGTAAATGTCGTCGAAGCCACTCGTAATTGGAAACTGGAAGATGAATCTTGACTACGTCGAGGCCGTTCACCTCAGTCAGCAGTTCGCAGTCATGTTAAAGAACAAGCCAATGGAGAATGTTGACATTGTTGTCGCTCCTCCATTCGTTGACATCAGAAGCGTGACGTCGATCATTGACTCTGAGCGAATCACTATGGAGGTTGCAGCTCAACACGTGAACGCCAACGAAAATGGCGCTCACACTGGCGAAATAAGTGCTCCGATGTTGAAGCGTCTCAACGTGAAGTGGGTATTGGTTGGCCATTCAGAACGTCGTTCAATGTACGCTCAGCGTGACTCAGTCGTTGAGCAAACACTGCAAGCTGTTGTGAAGTCGGGAATGAATGCAGTTCTTTGCGTCGGTGAGCCACTCGATGTCCGTGAAGCAGGCGATCAAGATAACTACGTCAAGGAGCAGATTCACAGTGCACTGGTAAAGCTTGATCCGAAGCACCGTGAGTTACTAACGCTCGCTTACGAACCAATCTGGGCTATCGGTACTGGCCTGACTGCATCGTCGGAGCAGGTTTCACAGATGACTTCTTTCATCAGGAGCACTCTGGCGTTACTGGGGCTCAGTGAAGCACGAGTTTTGTATGGTGGCTCAGTGAACGCAGAGAATGCTGAATCACTAGTAACCGAGACTGGCGTCGACGGATTTTTAGTCGGTGGAGCCAGTCTGAAAGCTGAATCCTTCATGGCAATAGTTCAAGCGTGCAACGACTGCTACGCTGGAAAACGCTAATCCGGAGGTTTTAAATGTTGACTTGGTTAATCGTTGCAATTGAGGCTGTCTCAGCTGTTGCACTTATATTTCTTGTTCTCCTCCACTCAGGACGTGGCGGCGGGATTTCAGACTTGATGGGTGGCTCGGTGGGCGCAGTCGCCGCTGGATCGACCGTTGTTGAACGAAATTTAGACAGAATCACAATTGCTGTTGCGTTGGTATTCACCTTTGCCACGTTGACGCTCGACCTGCGCTTGCAGTAGTCACCATGATCCTTAGAGGGTCAATTTCCCGCGCAATTATCACGGGCATTGCCATAACGCTGACCTTCACTCCAACGGTCATCACCTCCGCTGCGAAAAAGCCAATCGCGACCTCCAATGAGAATGCGAACACGCTCAGAGTTTCGTTGCCTGGTCCTCTCAACGGCTGCGGATTTCTGGAAGCTGGATCTAATGCAACATCTAAGGCCGTACTGGATTTAATTCAACCTTCTGCTTTTCTGACCTCAACTTCAGATGTTCTTGTCGGCGAAGGGGGGCCGATCGCAGCGGCGGAGCTCACTTCGCTCGCTCCAGAAACGGTCGTGTACACCGTCGACCCAAGTTTCAAATGGTCAAATGGTGATTCCTTTAGCGGAAAAGATCTTCGTAATTGGTGGCTGTACGCGAAATCAGTTTCGAGCGTCTCCACCGATGGGTACCGAGCGATCAAGTCTGTTGATGTGAGCAAAACGGGTACAACTGTGACCGTGACGTTCGCCACTCCCTATTCTGCTTGGAATACTTTGTTTCGCGACGTGACACCAGTTCCTAGTAGCCAAGACTGTTCATTGTCCGCGTTGTTGAGGCGACCAACGCTTGGAGCGTACAACGTCACCGCCGCCAGTGCTTCGCAAATAGTTTTGACGATGAACAAGAAGTGGACGCTTAATCCAAATCGATTCGGTCGCATCATCATCAGCGCATCAACAACACTTCCTGGAGCAAATGTAAATTACGCGAGATACACAACACAGGTGGGCAAGTCTCTGTCAATGACACTCAGTGCCCACCCCGAATATGTAAGTCATATCGGAACGTCTGATGATGTCCTTGAATTGACATTTGCACCAAGCACTTTCGCCACAAGAAACGTCAATGTTCGCAAGGCTCTATCACTTTCAATTCAACGCCAGCTCGTCCTAAATGCTCTGTGGGGCGCGGTCACCTTTTCGCCAGCTCCCGCTACGTCGATGCTGTTAGCCCAAGGACAGAGTGGTTATCCGGGTGGATCTGGGCCAGGTCCAACACAGAGTTCTACAACAACCTCCGTTGGTTCTTCTGAAACCACGAGTACAACACCAACATCAACAGGCAACACCGTCAGCGACTGTCTTGCTTGTGCGATTTCGTCTCTGACCAAGGATGCGGGGTTCAAGCTCGTTGGGGGGATTTACAGAAATAGTGCCAATGCAGCGCTTGTTGTTCACATGGCTGTCGGTCCTTCTGATTTTGAGAAGAAGACAGCAAATCTCATAGCGGATCAGTGGCGTAAAATTGGAATTGTTGTTTACGAGTACTTCTTCTCTGATGACGCCTCAGCTCAAAACGAAGTGTCCAACAACAGATACGACGTTGGCATGATTACTCGAACTGCCCAAACGACACCCTCTGCATTGGCTCGCTCTTTCTATGGACCAAGCTACGTTGATAGTTTTTCCAGCGGTGTTCGTTCAGCGTTACTGAACAGTCAGTTTTCTTCCGCGATTTCGAATTTCAATCCAGTAACTGCACTTGTGACGTGGAAGAATTTCGACCAAACGGTTCTAAGCCAATTTTGGGTAAGGCCCATAGCAACTATTCCAACTTTTACAATTTGGTCGAATTCGTTATCGAATACCAACGGGAGCCTTTCAGTCCAGGGCTTCGTAGATCAAATTCCACTGTGGGGAACTGTCGTCACTACTCCCAACAATTAGCGGATTAGTGGTTGCTGTTCACAGCGTATAAAGTGGTACTCCGCGTCGAAGTGGTGAAATGGCAGACACGCTAGCTTGAGGGGCTAGTGCTCGAAAGGGCGTGCGGGTTCAAGTCCCGCCTTCGACACCAATGATTTACTCCCTTTGCCATTATTGGCAGTGACGTAAGGGTCACAAGTAGTTACTACGATTAAGCCACGAGGTGCAACGTGACGCAACTGCTTTTCACAGCTTTCAGTAATCGACCTGATGCCCTGGACCTTGCACGTGAAGCAGCTGAACGGCTTCAAGGATCGGGAATCACTAGTTCAGTCCACATTCTTGATTCAGAAGAATTGCCAGTCGTGACTGACAAAACGCTGGTGGTGAGCCTGGGTGGTGATGGGACGTTTCTGCGATCTGCACGGATTGCTCACCAGCACAATGCTCGACTCGTTGGGGTAAACCTCGGACGTCTGGGATTTCTACTTAACGTTCAGCCTTCTGAATTAGTCACGGTCATTAATGAAGCACTTGTGAGTAGCGAAGTTGATCACCGTATTGCGCTCGAGATCTCTTACTCAGGTAATTAATCGGAATTCGCGATGAATGAGGTCGTCATAGAGCGCGCTGAATCAGGACACATGGTCAGAGTTAAAACATTCGTAGATAACGAAGAATTCCTCTCATATTCCGCGGACGGGGTGATGGTCTCAACTCCAACGGGAAGTACCGGTTACAACTTCTCCGCCGGAGGGCCTGTTGTTGACGCCACGCTGCCACTCATGATTCTCACACCGATAGCACCTCACTTCACCATTGGAAATTCAATCGTTGTCGGGGCCGAAAAGAAGTTTCGCTTCGTTATTGAAAGCAACCGTGCTTTGGTGGTTGCAGATGGTCACACAGTGACTGCACTAAACACCGGTGATTCTGTCGAGGTCTCAATGAGTCAGACACCAGTTCGTGTCGTTGCAACTCGTAGCTTCGATCTGGGAGTTCGTTTACGTCAAGGTCTTCGAGAGGGCCATGCCTAAATCACAGCTAGTCGAACTTTTTGCTCAGGGGCTTGGAGTTATTGAAGAAGCTCGTGTTGAATTCTCTGAAGGGTTCAATGTCATCACTGGAGAGACTGGCGCAGGTAAAACACTGTTGTTAGGTGCCCTTGACCTTTGCCTCGGTGGTGATGCCAGTAACGCTCGACATGCAGTCACTACTGACATGAAAGCATCAGCTCTGTTCATCAATCGAGACGGCAAAGAAGTTTCGCTGCTCCGCGAATCTAGTCAAGGTGGTCGACTTCGAAGTGCCCTAGATAACGCCACCACTAGCGCAGAATCGCTTCGAATGCTTGCAGAAGAACTGATTGTTATCCACGGTCAACATGATTCACTTAGTTTGAAAAACCGCTCTGAGATCTTACGTCTTGTTGACACGTCGGGCAAAGTTGATACGAGCGAACTGCAAGAAGTTAGAAGCCAACTCAGTGAGGCCCTGAAACTGCGTGAAGGTTTCGGAGGAGATGGCACCAACAGAGAACGTGAAATTGAATTCCTGAAGTTTCAAATCTCTGAGATTGAGTCGGTCAAAATTGTTTCAGCAGATGAACTGATAGAAGTTCTAGAAGAGTTGACAAGATTGACTGAAATTCGTGATGGACAGACCGCCATCATGGGTGTCATACAAACACTTGATTCGGATGCTGAAGAAGCCGTACTCACAAGGCTTGCGAAATCAATAGGTGAGATACCCGCCGGTGAAACATACGACGGCGCTCGAGATGGACTGAGAAGCGCCTTGGAGCAAGCCAGAGACAGTATTCGTGAGCTCTCAGCTTTTACCGATTCAGATGCGTTCGACG
>Ga0207959_1000407_pt1 | contig 11348 bp, 9 predicted proteins | sample CryBogCBH20Aug07_FD_184609 | JGI IMG/M metagenome (GOLD analysis project Ga0207959, IMG submission 184609) | Freshwater microbial communities from Crystal Bog, Wisconsin, USA - CBH20Aug07 (SPAdes) (version 2) | ecosystem: Environmental > Aquatic > Freshwater > Lake | place: Crystal Bog... | reverse complement strand
CACATACAGTCCACAAAACATTTTGATGCACAGAAATGCGTTCACCTTGGCGGTCGCTGATCTTGAGTTGCCAGAGGGTGTCCATTTTGCAGGTCGTGCCTCTGACAAAGAGATTGGATTGTCAATGCGGGTGGTGCGCCAATACACCATAAATAACGACAGTATTCCAACTCGCTTGGATGTGCTCTATGGTTGGGCGCCTCTCTATCCTGAGTTGGCTTGCAGAATCGCGGCCTAACAGTCATTTACCAATTTAAGGAGAATTAATCATGGCAAATCCCGGACCAGCAACCACAGTCACCAATCATCCACAAAACTTGTCCACAAACCAAGCATTGCGTTTGATTGCATCAGCTCAGTCAGTAAACTTGTCTCAAGCTGGTGACACAGCAATGACAGTTTTGGATGTGAGCAAATTTGTACCTGTCAGTATCCTCATCACCAATGGTTTGAACTCTAGTGGTGCAACAACCACTATTGCTACAGCTACTGTTGGTGTTTACACAGGTGTTGGAGCAACTGGATCGACTGTGCTCACGACTGCGGCTCTCACCAGCAACACAGGTGGACCATACGTCACAACATCTTCTGCAACCAATGCAACTACTGCTATCAGTAACCCATCAAACTTGTATGTGAATGTGGGCACAACGATTGCGGCGACCTGTGACGTTTTCGTCTATGGCTACGATCTAACTTTCCTCCCATAAGGAACAGGAAAATATAAAGCCACTCTCACACAAGGGGGTGGCTTTTTTTCGTTTTAAGTTACAATTCAACAAAGGAATTAAACATGTCATCCACAACAGTAACTCGTGGAAATTCACACGAGACCTTTTACATAATCCCATCCATTACGCCAACTAGCGTTTCTGCAAACACCACTGCTTTACAAAACTTCAATGTTGCTGGCCTACAAACCACTGACTTGATTCTTGTGCAAGGTGCTGTTGGTGCTCAAACTGCTGGCATCATCGTAGCTGAGGCAGATTGTTTGAATGCTGGCGTTCTGACAATTCAATTTGGCAACATGACAGGCACATCAGCAACACCAGTTGCAGGTCAATATGTTGTTCAGGTCACAAGACTTGAAGGACCAGCTCCAACTAATGCTGTTTAATCATGGCAGGTTCAACAGTTCAACGTAATGCTGGTCAAACAGTTGCGTTATCAGTTACAAATACTTCACATGCAAGTACGTTGATTGATGACACAACGAATGACCAAATTAACTACGCATCATTCTTGAACACAGGAGCAAGTCCCATTGCAGTAAAGTTTAATAGCTTTTCTCCATGTCCTCCTGCTGTGTTTCCTGTGGATGGTTCTACACTTGGTGACTATGTTTTACCTGCTGGTATGACTAGCCCATTGATCCTAGCGACACCAACTACGCCTTTCTACATGACTGCTATCAGTACGAGTGGTACTGCTGGCATCTTGTATGTCACTCCAGTTGGCGATCAATCATAATTAGCTAAGGCTAAAAGGGGTGAAAATCCCCTATTTTTTTAGGGTGCAACAATGTCAAACTCGAATAATGTAGGTGTTACACAGACAACGAATATATTGCCAGTACAGGCATTGTATGACCCATTGACACTTGCCTTTATCACGTTTATTGGACCTGCTGGGATACCCTTCACGAGCGCGGCAGGTGGGGTGTCAAGCGTCAACGTCAGTGGAGGCACAACAGGCCTCACAACCTCTGGTGGTCCAATCGTTTCCAGTGGCACAATTACCCTTAGTGGTACATTGTCAGTCAGCAATGGAGGCACAGGAGCTACGACAAACTCAGGTGCTTTGACTAACTTGTTGCCTACTCAAACAGGTAATGCTGGTTATTTTCTAAAGACAGATGGAACTAATGTAAGTTGGGCACAAGGTGGGTCTGGTTTAACCATCGTAACTGACACTACCACTAACGCATCACGATATTTAGCATTTACAAGTGCTACAAGTGGTGTGATTACCCAAGAGAACGTCAGCACAGGATTGACGTTTAATCCATCAAGCAACACACTCACCACAACGACATTTGTGGGTGCTTTGACAGGTAATGCTTCAACTGCAACAAGTGCAACAACTGCAACTAACATTGCTGGTGGAACTTCAGGAGCTTTGGTTTATCAATCTTCATCAGGATCAACTACGTTTCTGACTGCTGGTTCTAATGGACAATATTTAACATTGGCATCTGGTGTGCCAAGTTGGACCAATCTAAGCACAGTTTCATCATTCAGTGCTGGCACAACAGGATTGACTCCAAACACAGCTACTACAGGTGCTGTAACCCTTGCTGGAACTCTTGCAGTTGCTAATGGAGGTACAGGTGTTACTTCTAGTTCTGGAGCATCTAGTGTCGTTTTAAGAGATGCTAACACTAACACATCTGCTAATGTTTTTTTCAATGCTTTCACCAATGTTGGAGCATCTGGGACTACAACATCATTGTCTGTAAGTTCAACGTATAACTGGGTTATCACTGGTTCAGGTGGTCAGACATTTACCATGCCTGATGCTACAACTTTGCCAGTTGGTGCTACTTATACGTTCAATAACAATCAAACATCAGGTGCTATTGTTGTCAACAATCGTTCAAGCACATTGATTGTCAGCATACCATCTGGTGGTTATGTAACAGTTATTCTGTTGACCAATGGAAATTCAGCAGGAACATGGGATTATCACTTTGATGCTCCTAGCAACGTATCTTGGTCAACCAATACATTAAGCTATTCAGGATCAATCACCAATGCTACTTGGAATGGCGTAGCGATTGGCGCTACTTATGGTGGAACTGGGCAAACAACTTATGCTACAGGTGACATTTTGTATGCAAGTGCTACAAATACTTTGTCTAAGCTCTCTGCTGGCACAAATGGCTATGTTTTGACCCTTGCAGGTGGTGTTCCTACTTGGGCAACAACAGCATCAGGAACAACGATTACTGACGATACAAGCACAAACAGCACTCGATATATCAACTTTACAAGTGCAACATCAGGTGCTTTGTCAACGATTTACACAAGTTCTACTAAATTACAGTACAACCCAAGCACAGGAACACTAACAACAACTGCTTTTAGTGGTTCAGGGTCAAGTTTGACATTTGGTACTGGTTCTTTGTCATTAGGTGGCAATTTAACCACTTCAGGTGCGTTCACAACCACAATAACAGCAACAGCGAATACTTCTGTTACTTTGCCAACGTCAGGCACATTGGTTAACACAGCAGTTACCACTTTGTCTAGCCTAGCATCCATAGGTACTATCACAACTGGCACATGGAATGGATCAGTTATTGGTGCTACTTATGGTGGTACTGGGGTCAATAATGGTTCAAATACCATCACTTTGGGTGGTTCATTTACCACTTCAGGTGCATTTACCACTACGTTAACAGTCACAGCAAACACCAACGTCACATTGCCTACAACTGGCACTTTGGCTACTTTGGCAGGTACTGAGACTTTTACCAACAAAACGCTGACCAATCCAACAATCACAGCATATTTAGAAACTGCACCTGCAATTGCTAATTCAAGCACAGCAGTTACCCTATCACTGTCTTCAGGAACTGTTTTAAGCTACACGTTGACTGGTAACTGCACTTTTACCATGCCAACTGCAACGTCAGGCACATCGTTCATTTTGAAGCTAATTCAAGATGGCACAGGTTCAAGGACTGCTACGTTTACTGGAGTCAAGTGGCCTGCTGGTACTGCTCCCACAATCACAACCACAGCCTCAACAGGCTTAGACATACTTTCATTTGTATGTATTAACTCTGTTTGGTATGGCACTTACGCACAGGCGTTTGCATAATGTTTGGCGCACTAGACTTTTTCTTTACAGCAAAAAAAGCTGTTACTAATGTTACTGCTACTTATTTGGTAGTGGCTGGTGGTGGTGCTGGTGGTGGTAGTTATCAACAAGCCTATCCATGCGGAGGGGGTGGAGCTGGTGGTTATTTAGCAAGCACTCTTGTTTTAGCTTTAAACACAGCTTACACAGTCACAGTTGGTGCTGGTGGTGCTGGTGGAGGCACAGCTAATGTTGCGTCTACAAGTGGTTTTGATTCTTATTTTTCTACTATTCATTCTTATGGTGGTGGTCGTGGTGCTGGTGGTGCATCAGGCACTATATATAACCCCGGAAATGGTGGTTCTGGTGGTGGTGCAAATAATGGAAGCACTACTTCAAGTGGCACAAGTGGTCAAGGTAATGCTGGTGGGCCTCCACAAAGTTATGGTGGCTCTGGAGGAGGAGGTTCTGGGGGTGCTGGACAAGGTAATGGACAAAATGGTGGTGATGGCGGTCAAGGTACAACCAATAGCATAACTGGAACAGCAATTTCTTACGCTGGTGGTGGCGGTGGTGCGGCAAATTCACAAGCATTACCACTAACATATACTCCTGGACAAGGTTATGGTGGTGGTGGTAATGGTGCTATTGGTGGTGCATCAGCCCCAGAATATCAAGACCCTACTAATGGTTCTGCTAATACAGGTGGAGGCGGTGGTGGTGCATCTTTGTGGGCAAATAGTAATGGAGCTAATGGTGGCTCTGGTGTAGTTATTATTTCTATACCTAGCGCAAGAACTGCAACTTTTTCTGGTGGCGTTACATATACATCTGCAACAGTTGGTGCAAACAAAGTTTACAAAATAACTGCAACATCAACAACGTCAGAAACTGTGACATTCAGTTAAGGAGAATATATCATCGCACACTTTGCAAAATTAGATGAAAACAACGTAGTGGTCTTTGTGACTGTAGGCAGAGATGAGGACAATGGCAAAGAGGCCGAATTGTCTGCTCGCACTGGTGATGTATACAAACAGACCAGTTACAACACAATTGGAGGTGTTCACACATTGGGTGGAACTTCTTTTCGTGGTAACTATGCTGGTATAGGTTATACCTATGATCCAACGCATGATGTGTTTTATGCTCCACAACCTTATCCTAGTTGGACAATATCAGCACCTAATTGGACTTGGACACCTCCAGTTCCTTATCCAACTGATGTAGGAACACCAGACGCACCTAAGCGTTACACATGGAACGAATCCACTAAAGCATGGGACTTGGTTGCATGAATTTTAAAATACTATCAATAGAAACTGATGAGAATTTGATTACCCATGCTGAGTTTTTTGTGTCTTTAACTGATGGCACAAACACAGTTGAGCAACAAGGAACACATCAATTTGCCAATCCAGTCCTCAAAACACCTCTAAAAGAGGTAAAAGAGCAAAATATTATTGATTGGATAATTGCAGAAACTACCCAAGATGGTGTAAATATCATACAATCTAACCTAGAAAAACAGCTAGTGCAAAAGGATAAAACTGCTTTGCCTTGGGTTTTCAACACTTTCAAACCTTTTGGGGGCTAAAGTATGGTGATGCCTATTGACATTGTTAGCAGAGCACTCAAGGACATTGGAGCACTTGAGGCAGGGGAGATTCCAACACCAGAATCTGCTCAAGATGCTTTTGACATGCTATTAGACATGTTAGATCAATGGTCTAACGAGTCTCAAATGGTCTACTACAAGACTGAAATCGTCTTCAATGTCACTCAAGGCCAAACCCAATATTCAATAGGTCCAACTGGATCAATTCAAGCTAACTTTGTTGGCTCTATCACTGGCAATGTCCTAACTGTTACCTCTATCAATTCTGGTGCTGTATCCATGAATATGATCTTGCAAGGCACAGGAATCATTGCAGGAACTACGATTGTTGGATTTGGCACTGGAGCTGGTGGACAAATCCTTGAAGCTGGCACATATCTGCTCAATGTCAGCCAAAACGTGCCATCTACTACGATTGTGGGCTATTACAAGAGACCATTGACCATTAATAGTGCTTTTGTAGGGGTAAACACTAATTCCAATGGTGTTGCAATCACTGGAGGTAGGCTAGATTACCCAGTTTCAGTGCTCAATGTTGAAGAATACGAGATGATTGGGCTTAAAACACTCAATGGTCCTTGGCCTAAAGCAGTTTATTACCAGCCTACAGAGACACTAGGAAACATCTTTTTGTGGCCTAATCCTAGTCAAGGTGAAGTCCACTTGTTTGCTGACAACATCTTTACTCGATTCACAACAATGTACGATGTTATTGCATTGCCAGAGGGCTATAACATGGCTTTGAGGTGGAATTTGGCTGAATATTTGATGCCTATGTATGGCAAGGCTAGTCCTACGCAGATTGCGATGATTCAGAAAAACGCCGCCACAGGCAAAAGCACAGTCAAACGCACCAATATGAGACCTCCCATTTTGGCAAGGTACGACAACGTATTAACCTCAACCAAGACTCGTGATGCTGGTTGGATTTTGCATGGAGGCTTTATTTAATGGCTAGCACAACTTTTATTGATGGATCAACAGTCATACGAGCATCATGGCTCAATGACGTAAACGCAACTGTCTACAATGGCACTTTTCCTAATAACTCTATTACATTCGCAACTGCTGTGTGGGGTGGATATACAATCACAGCTCCTACTGGCTCAACTACCACTTTTCTAAGAAACGATGGAACTTGGGCAACACCATCAGGAGGTGGTGGTGGAAGTGGCACAGTTACCTCAGTTGCTCTGAGTGTTCCAACAGGTTTAGCAGTTTCAGGCTCACCAATTACGACAAGTGGAACTTTAGCAGTGACTTGGTCAGGTCAAGTGCCTGTGGCTAATCTAGCTAGTGGAACACCTAATAACGCATCATTTGTTCGTGGTGATGGTATTTGGTCTAACACCTTAACTGGTAATGCCTCCTTTGGTGGTGTAGGTATTGGTAACCAACTAAATGCTCCATCAGGAACTACTGTTTATGGTATTACTTCAACAGGTAATTATGTTGGTATCCAAAGCAACTTTGGTGGAAGCACACCTTACACAGTCCTTTTGTCAGGTTCTGCATTCTTACCTTATTCAAATGGATCATCAAGTAACAGTGGCATAGCTTTAGGTGCTCCTGCTTCATTGTGGTCATCTTTGGGTGTAGCTGGTACGTTTTATTGGAGCAATGCAACCATTACAGCTCCAAACACATCCACTGGTGATGCTACCAAGTTTTTAAACAACCAAGGAGCTTGGGTAGTTCCAAGTGGATCAGGCACAGGTTTGACTTCAGTTGGTTTATCCATGCCTACTGGATTCTCAGTCTCAGGAAGCCCTTTAACCTCGAATGGCACACTTTCTGTGAGTTGGTCAGGCCAAGTGCCTACTGCTAACTTAGGAACTGGCACAGCCTCATCTAGCACCTATTTAAGAGGTGATGGAACGTGGGCTACTGTGACAGCCACAACTCCTACATTGCAACAAGTAGCAACTGCTGGCAACACCTATTCTGGTGGAATTACCACTACGACTAACTCTACGTTTGGTGGTGTTGGTGTAGGTGTTAGCTCTAGTGGTCCTGCTGGTACTACTTATGGAATTGGAGCATCAGCAAGCACCATTGGAATTGGCAACAATACGACTCAGGTTTACTTGTACAACTCCTCATTTATTCCTGCTAGTAACAATTCCTTGACTTTAGGCGCTTCAGGTTATGCTTGGTCTAATTTGTACTTGTCTAGCACGTTTAATTGGAATGGTTATGGTATTTCTGCCCCTGCTGGCAATTCTTCAACATACCTCAGAAACGATGGTACATGGGGTACACCAACAGGAACTGTGCCTAGCCTAGCATCTGTGTGTGCTGTTGGTAACAGTTATTCTGGTGGTTTAGCAATCACTGGAGCATCTTATTTTGGTTCTGCAAGTACGTTTGCTAACACTGTTGAGTTGTATACCCAGACAACAACATCTTCAACCAATGCTTTTGGTGCTTATGTTGGTGGTTCAACAAGTAATGCAATTGCTTCAGTAGTAGCAAGCACTGGTAGTAATTTGGCATTTTTTGGCTATGGCTCACCAAGTTCAGTCACTCCAGTAGGTGCAATCAGCACAAATGGCACAACTACAACTTATGGAACAACATCTGATCGTAGGCTCAAGTCAAACATTGCTAATCTGACATCAGGAACTGGCATTGCAAAGATCAAGGAATTGACACCAAGATCATTTACTTGGAACTCAAACAATGAAGCAGATGTAGGCTTTATTGCTGACGAGTTGCAAACAGTGATTCCTACTGCTGTGGCAGGAAGTCCTAATGGTGTTGATGAGGCAGGAAAGCCAATTTATCAATCTGTTGATAGCTCGATGGCAATTGTTTACTTAGTCCAAGCAATGCAAGAAGTCTTAGCAAAGGTAGGCCTATAATGGACTTTGGGTTTGTTGGCCCATCGTATACTTCTCCATCCATCTACCAAGATGATCAGGAGTGTATTAACTTTCGCCCTGAAATAGACCCACTCAAGCAAGCAGGTCAAAGGGGGGTGGTGGCACTCTACCCTACGCCGGGTCTCACGCTGTTAACTGCCCTTCCCCAAACTGCTGAAGTTCGAGGCCTACGCACCCTTTCTGGTGGTAAATACTTGATTGCAGTCTGTGGCTCTGGTGTTTATGCTCTTGATACTCTTGGCAACCTTTTTACCCTTGGTAACCTCACCACTACAACAGGCAGAGTTGGCATTGCTGACAATGGCCTTTATGTGATGATCACAGATGGTGTTAACAGGTACAGTGTTTACATCAGCTCCTACATTACCACTTCTTTCATTGGTAATATCTCTGGTTATCAGATCAATGTCACAGGCATTATTTCTGGACCTTTGGTAGTTGGTCAGACCATCACAGGCACAAACATACCTCCAAACACGATCATTACCTCAGTCCCTACAAGTGGAAATGGTTTAGGTCTTTACTCCATCAACAACTATGTAACCAATGGCAGTGTTGTAGCAATTAATCTATTAAATGCTGGCACAGGTTATACAACAGTCCCTTCAGTCACAATTGCTAACCCTCCTTTTGGTGGTACTGTTGCATCAGTGACTTGGAACTCAATAGGAGTTGTGTCTACAACAATTACATCTGGTGGAACAGGATACACAGTTGGTGACATCATCACTGGCTTTGGTGGAACTTACACAACTGCTTGTCAGCTCAAGGTCACAACAGTTTCTAGTGGTGTGATTACTGGTGTCTCTATTTACAATGTAGGAACTTACACAGTTGCTCCAAGTGGTGCTACATCATTCAGTGGTGGAACAGGCAAAGGTGCTTCTATAACCTTGACGTTCAGCCTTAACAATGATTATTCAATTGCTAATGGTGGATCATTTTATACATCAAACCCTGCTTTGAATTTTAGTGGTGGATCAGGTTCAGGAGCATCTGCCCTTGCTAACATATCACCACTTGGTAACTTATCAACACTGACTGCTTCTGCTTTTTCGATTTTGCCAAGCACAGATGGAGCGTTTACAGGTGCTGATGTGGTGGACATTGTGGACAATATATTTGTCTATAACAGGCCAAATACACAGCAATGGGGATCGAGTAATTTGTTGAGCACATTGTCAGCTCCTTTGCAGTTTAGTAGCAAGGATGGTGCTCCAGATAACTTGGTGTCACTAATTGTTGACCATCGTGAGGTGTACTTACTAGGTGAGGTATCGAGTGAGGTGTGGGTGGATGTGGGGAGCTTTCCGTTTCCTTTCCAGAGAATCCCCGGCACCTCCACACAGCATGGCATCATTGCCAAATTCTCAGTCTCTCGTGTTGGCAACTCCTTTGCATACCTCTCTAGAAACCAACGAGGCCAAGGCCAAGTTGTAATGATGAATGGCTATGTGCCTACTCGCATCTCCACTCACGCAGTTGAAAACACCCTTGTCAACCAAAACATCTCAGATGCTATTGCTTGGACCTATCAACTAGAAGGCCATGAGTGCTATGTAATTACCTTTCCAAGTATTGACTTGACATGGGTATGGGACAACACCACAGGCATGTGGCACAAATGGCTTGCTGTAGATAATAATAATGTTTACCACAGACATCGTGGCAACTGTTGTGCTGTATTTAATGGTTTAGTCTATGTTGGTGACTACCAAAATGGTAATTTGTACGAGTTAGACCCTAATAACTATACTGACAATGGTCAAGAGATTAGGAGACTAAGGAGAGCACCACATTTGGTTTCTGATTTGCAACGTCAATATTTTGAGGAATTGCAGATTCAGTTTATGCCAGCAGTGGGATTGTCAAACCCAAATGCAAGTTATACCACTTCAGGCATAGCTGGCATTGCCATCTCAGGATACGCAATCAGTGGAAATTCTCAAACAGGCCAAGGCTACTCTATACCATCCTCTACTCCAACTTCTTTTTCAGGAGTTTCTTTAGGTGCTCCTTCTTTAGGTGCAACAATCTCTGACGTACCCTATGGGACTGACCCACTTCAAAAAGTAGACATCATTAGCCCAAGCTCATGGGATGCTGTCAACAAGAATGGTCAAATGCCTAATGGAGTTGTCCTTTGGATACATGGTGGTGGATGGAGTGGTGGAGACAAAGCTAGTGACACTGCAATCTACAATCCGATTGTGTTAGCTAACTATGTCGTTATTTCTACAAACTACAGGCTAACTCCATCTGGTGACTATCCTAATGACGTAAATGACATTGCTCAAGTTATCAATTTCTTGTTAAATCCTAATGCTGGTTATTTAGGAGCACCAAGTCAAAATGCTTTGTGGGCAAGCCTACAACAACAAGTAGCACAATTTGGCCTTATGGTAGCTGGCAACAGTGCTGGTGGTTACCTTGCCATTGAAGGTGTCATGGCACAAGCTACGACAAATGGCACATGGCCTAAAGCATGTATGAATTTGTATGGTCCAATGAACTTGGTCACAGTTGGTGCTGGTGATGCTACGAATCCTATTGGATCATTTGGTGTTGGCTTGATCAACACCTACACAGCAAACACAACACCACTGACAGCAAGTCCTTACTATCAGTTAGCAACATGGGAAACCATTCCTAGCTTTTACACTAACAAGTGCCACTTTTACATTTGGTACAACACTAACGACACACTTGCACCTCCAACGTCAATACAGCCTTTTGCAGTCAATTTGACTACTGCCTTGACTAACAGGGTAACCACAACTCAAGTCACTGTAGGAACACCTGTAAATGGCTCTGGAGGCTATCCAACACAGTACACAGCAAACCATCAAGTTACAAGTGCTCAAACAGCTACTGCCTTGCTGAATGCTTTGACTTTACAGTTTCCTGCCTACAATATTCCTAGTCCTGCCTTTGAAGGTTCACAAGGTGTTGATCCTAAAGCCATGCTCAGATGGTCCAATGATGGTGGATCAACATGGTCTAAGGAGCACTGGGTATCCATTGGTAAAATTGGCAAG
>Ga0207959_1000392_pt1 | contig 11680 bp, 15 predicted proteins | sample CryBogCBH20Aug07_FD_184609 | JGI IMG/M metagenome (GOLD analysis project Ga0207959, IMG submission 184609) | Freshwater microbial communities from Crystal Bog, Wisconsin, USA - CBH20Aug07 (SPAdes) (version 2) | ecosystem: Environmental > Aquatic > Freshwater > Lake | place: Crystal Bog... | reverse complement strand
GGCGTTGATGGCTCGATCACTCCCTGAGTAGGTTGGATCTTTATTCAGAGTCGCCGAAACGCTCAAAAAAGCGTTGAAATCGAGTGTGATTGGATTGTCAGGAGATGCGGAAAATGTAGGAGGGGAGTGAGTGGCAACTACAACCGCACCGTCTGGGGAGTTTACATCGCTACCACCTGTTCCACTGGCGCTACATCCAGTTACAGTGAGCGTTGAGGTCGTTTCAGAAACTCTGTTTGATCCAACTGGACATCCGCTATTTGTTGTTTGGTTAGTGTGGGTTGTCGCCCCCCAACCCGCCCAGAAATTGCTGAAATCTGCTTTCGCTGGCAAAGGATAGACGGCTAACAAAAGTATAAAGGATGACAACAACGGCCTGAATTTTACGGCGAAGAAAGTCATACTTTGATTCTTTTTCATGTTCTCGCCCATCTCATTTATCTTGCCGCGGATCATATTCAAACGGTTGTTTGAAAACATTTCTTATCCTTAAAAAAGGATGAAGTCCAACCAACTAGCCGTTGCGGCTCATCCCAAAGGGTGAAAGTTCTTCTCGTTGGCGACTGATGTCTTCTAAGAAGCCTATCCACAAGCGATTTTGCTCAATCCAAATCAATTCATGCGTGTAATATAGCGGCTGATGAGTCCCCAGACTATAGTTATAAAAAATGCTTTGCATATAAATTTCTTATAGCTTTAATCCAGGCGTATTTCACCGTGAGAAAAAAATAATTCTAGTGCCACTTTTGATTCTTTCTTATTAGACTCAGGGTGCCTTAAAAGAGTACCGCCAGCCCTCTGCGAAAGGACGGCCATTGCGCTCCGGAATGACCTCTAGCTCTGCCTCTTCCTCCGAAGCGAGCTTCAAGTCCACCTCAGCAAACCAACGCGTTGAATGGGGAGGGTGAATAATCCTTTTTCCTAGTAGATTTCCGTTGCTCAAGGTCACCTTAAGAGTTTCATCCGATAAGTCATTGCGTGCGATCGATGTCCCCTGGTACTCCAGCCGGAATCGGTAGGCCTCCGGAGGTCTTTTCCCATTTTTTTCGTTGAGCCTTCCAATTCGGGTAGCAATGCAGCGGGCCAGCCCATTTGCCTCAGGATTATCCGCAATCCAATGAATCTTGTAGTGCAGATGAAGGGAGGACCCTGGAAGGGTTTCTCCGCTCGGTCGATACGCTATCCATACATTTTCTGTAGAAGGGACGTTTTTCCCTTGCTCTGTTAAACGGATTTCACCTGCTCCAAAAGGCTCAATGGGCTCTATCCACACATTAGGCGCGAGATGAGGTGACGATGCCTCTTGGTAATGGTCAGGATCTCGATCCCTTTGAATGAGCCCAAGTCCAGTTAAGGTATCGACCTTGAACACACTGGTACGTGTGTCATTAGGGATATTCAAAGGTCGCCAGAACCATGCGTCCTGTTTTTCATGTAGAAGAAGGCCATCGGCATCATGTACCTCAGGCTGAACATCCGAATATTTCTCTCTGTCCACTTCGCTGAAAGCAAAGGATGTAACCAAAGGGATCAGATCCAATGTAACAACAGACCTGCGAATAAAAAGGGTCGCCTCAACATCCTGTATCACGCCTGTGGCATTTCGCCGTGTCGAAAAACGATAAACACCGGTCAGCGCAGTGCCATCAATGACCGTATAAAGCACCTCGGGTGAATCCGGAGTCTCCCTCGATTCCAGGTAGAACTCGGTAAATTGCGGGGCCTTTTCGTATGCCTCGTGTGACTTCAGGGTGACATTCAAAGGTATGCAATAGCTGCCATAGGGCCCGTTGCCGATTTTGGCTCTATAACTTTGATCACCCAAAAACATCAACCAGCTTTCACGGCTCTCCTCTCCGGATCTTAAATCTGTCAGATACCTCAAGCCTGAAAAGCCAGGCCTAGATGAAGATGAAATCTTTGTATCGGGTGGAACGCCATCAAAGAGGTCGTTCGAGAAGACGATCTCCCCTACAGTTCCATGATCTACCCAAAAAGCGCGAGCCCGAGACGGGAAAAAAGAGGCAGGGTAATTCAGCTCGATAAACGACTGATGGGCGCCATGATTCCAAGGCATATAGCCTTGAAGAAATCGAATTTTGAACCAATCTTGAGGGGATACGGGAATTAGTTCGCGCGAATCTTCATAGGGAATGAAGGGCTCTTGAGCTGCAATTGCGGCTCGCGCGATTAGCATTTCATGACTGAATGGAAGCGATCCCTCAGGGTTGAGCGCGATATCCTTCGCCAAAACGCCAAGAGTGAAAAGTGTAAAGAATGAAAACGTCCAGACTGACATCTGCATTCGCTTCGCTTCGGGGCACTTCCAGCAGGAAATTAAAGGAGTTGGGATATTCATAACAGGCGTTTAAAGGACAACCGATGACTATTCGGAGATTCGATAACGCCAAGTCTCAGAGATGGCAGTGTCGTGGCGTTTGAGGGTCAGCTCAACATCGGCGATGGGTTTTTCATCAGGAAGATAATCGGCTTCGATAAAGAATCGATCGCTCGCCGCGTTTTGGATCAGTCGCTGAAATAGAAACTTACCTCTGCTCGCATTGGTGATCACATTCATGTCTTCCAAATTCTTGGGAAGATTTTGAACCCGATCAAATTCGATCCGAAAGCGATAGGGAATTGGACTCTTATCCTGACCCTGACGGGTGAGCCTGCCAATATGCGTAGCGATGCAACGCGCCAGTTCAGTTTTTGGTTCGCCTTGCGTCCAATGAATACGATAGTGTAAGTGAACCGTTTCCCCTATCCTGAACGAACGTTGCGATCGCCATACCATCTGAATGTTTTCTGAAGATATCTCCTCATATGGTACTTCGTTGAGTCGAATCTCCCCAGGACCAAAAGGAGAGATGGGTTCAACCCAGACAGACGCTCTTGTTTCAGGTCGCGAGAGATCAAGATAATGTTCAGGCTCACGATCACGCTGCAAAAGACCAAAACCTTTCAGATTATGCACAGGAATGATTGAAGCTATCGGTTCTGAAGGACTTCTAAGTGGCCTAAAGATCCTACGTTGCTCCCCATCCTGAATCAGCGCACCATCCGCATCGTGCAACTCCGGATGAATATCCGCACGTATTTTTCTATCGGATTCATTAAATGAAAAGGAACTACCTAAGGGTGAAAAATCCATGGACCCTATGTCTTGACGCATAAATAAAGTGGCTTCGACCTCCTGAGTCACCTCAATGGTATTTTTTGATATGGAAAAACGAACGGCGCCAACCATCGCTTCGTTATCCACCCAGCCATTTATGATCTCTGGATCGCCATCTGTATTAACACGTTCTATATAAATTTCAGACAATCCTGCGATCTCTGTTGCGTCTGCTTGAGCTTTTTGCGACGAACCAAGGAGTCGTGCAAACGATCCGTATGTTGCATCCAAAGATTTGCCTCTAATGCTTTTGTCCCCAAGGAACATCATCCAACTCTGTTCAGTCTTATCCAAGGTTGAGATGGGGGTAAGAAGTCGGATTCCTGAGAAACCTTTGATAGTTTCTGGTGCCTTTTTGATTGATTTATTAGGCCATGCAAAAAGCAGGTTGCTAAATGGAACTTCGGTAGCAATCGCGTGATCAGCCCAAAAAAAACGCGTTCTAAAGGGCAAGAAAGGGGCTGGATAGTCCAATTGTATGGGCGAATTCAGTGGGCTCGAACCCCATGGCATGGGTTGAGATCGAAATCGAATATTTGCCCATACCGTAGGTGTGATCTTTGGACTTTCTAGAGAAATGCGGGAGGCAGATTCGCCTGCGGGGTATTTAACCGCCTCTGAGGCTTTACTTATCAGTTGCTCATAGATGCTGGAAATAGGTCGATGGTTATCAGGTGTATCATTCCCCTGTCCCAAAACCATCTCTGGAGCTATAAATAGCATGGCTATCAAGGGGTTGCATCTTCGGTTCACGGACAATTCTCTAGATCGATGAAGTGGATAACGAATAAGATACGCCCCTAAGTGAGTCGTATTTCTTTGAAAAGACAAAGAAGGCATAGCAAAAGGTTCTTCTCAATTGTCCCGACTCAAGCAGATCCTCTTTTGAGTTTAATGGATGCCAGATAGACGAGGATTCAATGCTACTTCGGACCGAATCAGATTTTAAGGCTCTGATGTGTCTTTCATCGACCGATTCGTTTACATCCCTGTGTAAAATCGGACATTTGCCGGATTCAATCTGTAGGAAATGGTTTAGGTGTTCTGATTTCAGAGGAGCCCGAAGACTTGATGGATTGGATGGTAGAAAGATTGCTGAAACTCAATCGAACCATTGCGTAAATAAAAGAGCAGACTCGTGAAAACAAGAAAGTTTGACCTCAATCTCCTGAACGTCTTCGAGGCTGTTTATGAGCTTCGCAATCAAAGTCGTGCGGCGGATCGATTGTTCATGACTCAGCCTGCCGTCAGCGTAGCCATGTCTAGGCTACGGTCCCTCATGGGCGACAGACTCTTTCTTCCGGGGCAGGGTGGGCTCATACCGACAAAAAAGGCCGATGCGCTCTATCAGCGATGCCATTTGGCTCTGGATGGGATTCGTAAAGAAATCTTCGAGACGGATAATTTTGATCCAGCGACCACGTTCAGAACGTTTTCGATCGCTGTGTCTTTTAGTGGCGGAGTGATCTATGTTCCGCGCCTGAGAAAGGTCCTCAAGGAAAAAGCACCTAACGCTCGTCTGGTCGCCCGATCATTTGATCCCGATAGCTTGATCCCCGATGCGCTTCACGAACATGCGGTGGATGTGGCAATCCACTACGGGACATTTGACGATACACGACTGAAACAAGAGGCCTATGAGGATGATCAATTGGTGCTGGTGGCATCCAAAAACCATCCACGGATTCAATCGGAACCAAGCCTCGAAGATTGTATTCGTGAGGAGTTCGTCAGTTACTACAAGTTCCACGATAAAACCTACGATGCCGCAGAAGGTGATTTTTTTGACCTCGTCAATTCATTGACTGTTCTCGAGGTCCCGAATCCCCTGGTTGTGATGCATACGGTCAGTGAATCTGAATTGTTGGCCATCACAAACCGTCGAATGGCTGAGGCGACGAAAGACCAATACCAACTCAATGTTTTCAGAATCCCTGAGAAGGTGGCCAGTTTGCGTGCTTACCTGGTCTGGTCGAAATCCATCGGTCATGATCCAGGTCATCGTTGGCTTCTGGATCAATTGGTCCAAATCCAGCGAGAATTGCCACCCCTTGAGCGACGTGCCCGTTGATGGTCTTGAAATACTTTCTCAGGACGTGTTTTGAACTGATCGACAGCAGCCAAATCGATCCGAGCACAGCTCAGGGTGCTCCTTACCTAGGCGCTGAGCTTTTTAACGATGTCTCAAGATCAATCAGGCTCTGCTGACTGATCCCGACAAGGCCACGACGCGGCGAATCAAGATCGACCAGAATGGTAATAACCCCTGCGATCAGGAGGGGAAAGAGCGCCTGGTTAAACCACATTCTCTTCCCCGAGAGCCCAACTTGATAGCCAGTCACCACGACCCCGCACAACCCGACCAACACCAATAACATCCAGACTGCAGCCGGAACGTGATTCCGCATCGCAGCCAGGCGCTTACTGTCTAGATCGATGGTGTCATTCAGTGAGTTGACGAAGATTGCAGTCAGAGGGGTATTGAGGCTGACACCGGCCTTTACAGAAAGTCGCCAGATCTCTTGGTGAATTTCATGGGCTTTGCGTTCCGTCTCGATCACATTGTCCATGCTCCGACCTGCCTCGTAGAAATCAATCCTGTTTCTTACGTAATCGCAAAGCATCCCTTTGATCTGCTCCTGGACGTTTGATGGGAGGAATGAGGCTCGAAGGTAAGTTGTCCCGATCGAGTTGGCTTCTTCAACAACCAGGTCACGTCTTAGATCGTATCTATTCACCGCCATCGAAAATGTAAATCCCAAAAGCAAGGCCAGAAGGCCAAGAATCGATGCCTGAAGGGAGCCTGAGAGATCCCGGCTTTTAGCATCCGAGTGTCCACTGAACCCAATGCCACTTTGGAATCCCAACTCCGCTGCGGTCAATAGTGTAACGATGAGGAATCCGAAGACCCTGGTCTGTGAGGAAAATACCTGAATCGTGATCTCTTCCATGGGTGTAGGTGCTTCATCCAACAAAACGCAAAGTCGATCACCCTCTAGATGGGAAATGAATAGGCGCTTTAACGGACTGCTTTACCACAACCCCTCTGTCTAAATCATCTCCATTCATCCTGCGCGTGAACGTTCATGCCGTGGGTGTGTGTCTGTGCGGAATGCCCGAAAGTAAACGAAGGAAATGAGAATGATCAAGCCAGCACCAGTCATGTTTGGGATTTTGTTGATTCACATTCTGTTTTTTTCCGGATGCCAGACCTTGGGGGATCAACCCGATTACGAAGCGCAGTCCAACCTGGATGCTAAATCTCATATTGCTCTTAGAAACCTTTACGCAACCACCCCAGCAGCAAGAACCTTGGGCAAAGAAGCGAGAGCCATTCTGGTCTTTCCAGGCGTTGTCAAAGCAGGATTCATTGGCGGTGCCCAATATGGCAGTGGGGCTTTGTTTAAGAAGGGGAAGACCATGGGCTATTACAACCTGGTTGGCGGTTCTTACGGGTTGCAAGCAGGGGTTCAATCCTACGATTACGTCATGTTTTTCATGAAAGACAGTGCCCTTAACTACCTTGAAGAAAGCAAAGGATGGGAAGTGGGCTTGGGCCCCAGTGTCGTTGTCGTTGATGCCGGAATGGCAAAGACACTGACAACGACTACAGGAAGGAGTGATGTCTACGCCTTCATTTTCAGTCAGAAAGGTCTGATGGGTGGCTTGGGGGTTCAGGGGACAAAAATCACTCGCTTCAATCCGTGATGAGGCATTCACTAGTAAATGAAAAGCAATGCAACGATTCAGTGGCGGATTAAGCGGACGGGGATCGTCATACTGACTCTGACGATCCTTGAGGGTTGTGCGCTCCCTTTCCGCCATGATGCAGTTCCTCCGACTTTGCAGGCGCAGGCTGAAATACCTGGGATGCCAGGGGTTCGGTACTTTCCTGCCGTCCCTAGTGATGTTGAGCGAATGGCAACGGATGGTGTTGAATCCTTTTATCGTGAACGAGCGATCTTCGCAGTCCAAGGCGGGAAGGGCGACTTACCCCCGGCCAACTACCTAGCCATTTCAGGTGGTGGTGACAAGGGAGCGTTTGGCGCAGGACTTTTAACGGGATGGTCAGCACAAGGGTCAAGACCTACCTTCAAATTAGTGACCGGAGTCAGTACAGGTGCCTTGATGGCACCTTTTGCATTTTTAGGATCCCGATACGACAAGGAACTCAAGGCGATCTATACCGGTGTCTCACCGGGTGACATCCTGGAAAGGCGAAACTTCACCGCGGCTCTCTGGGATGACGCAATGGCTGATAACGCGCCTTTATGGCGACTTTTGGAAAAGTACATCGACTGGAAAATGGTGGGGGAGATCGCAAGTGAATATCAAAAGGGAAGACTGCTTTTAGTCGCAACCACCAACCTTGACTCACAACTTCCGGTGATCTGGAATCTCACGAAGATCGCCGCGAGTGGCAATCCTCGATCACTCGATCTGATCCGAAAGCTCATGATCGCATCAGCGGCGATTCCGGGTGTGTTCCCCCCGGTATTGATTGATGTCGAAGCGAAAGGAAAGGTTTATCAGGAGATGCATGTTGATGGCGGTGCTTCGACGCAGATCTTCCTGTATCCGCCGACCCTTGGAGTTGCCAAGCTGCTCAGCGATCGCGATGAACAAAGAAAACGAAAACTTTTCATTATTCGCAACGCCAGACTGGATCAGGAGTGGGCGCAAGTGAATCGAAGGACGCTCCCGATCATCCAAAGGGCCATCAATTCGTTAATCCAGTCGCAAGGCATTGGAGATCTCTACCGAATGTACCTTACGACCAAGCAGGATCACATCGAGTTCAATCTTGCCTATATCGCATCGACATTCAATGTGCCGCATCAAGAGGATTTTGAGATGGGTTTTATGCGGCAATTGTTTGATTATGGCTATCAATTAGCTCGAAGGGGTTATCCATGGGAGAACGCACCACCCGGATTCAAATCTGAGTGATTCATACCTATAACAGGTAGCGCATCTCGTAAGTAACGCCCACCTGCGGCTGAAGATTCACAGGTGGGCGGATCGGTTTACCTTTTACTGAGCATGCGTGGCTTTAGAACTGCTCATTCCGCAACCGCCATGCTTGAACGGGACTTCAGCATCAAATGTGACACGCTGTGTGTCGTTAAAGCTTGAATAGAGAGATCGAAGGGCGGGTAAAGATTCTCTCATCGCATGAAGGTGAGTCTCAACGGAAGCCATCCATTTTTCCTGCCGTTCAGGAGCGGGTAACTTTCTCCTTTCGGTTGCCGTCCGATTAAATTCATCCTTGGAGTGATGGGCTCGGAGGAGCTGTTGCGACCAGGTTTCCCAAAGCGGTTTTTGTGGTTCTGTGAGGTTGAGTTTGTCAGCCAGATTTTTGAGAGACTGCTCCATCGGGACGGGGCTATCGGCTTCATTCAAGCATTCGCACTCTGCGGCCTTTTTCAGCTTGGATGGCTCTTCAGCTTGTGCGAATTGAAAGGTTAGAACTAAACACATTAAAGTCATTAAACGATACATCTTGTACTCCTTCCATTGTGTGTGCCGTGGCAGTTGCCATCTAACGGCGGATGGATGACACCAGAACGAGCCAGGTTCGTTAATAAGCAGGAACCCTCATGGGCGGAGGCCCCTATTTCAGATGACTTTTGATGCGATCGAAGGCCTGATCAACTTCAGCCCCTAACTTCTCGATGCTCGACAAGAGATCCTGTCCCGCAGATTTGGTTTCACTTGAGATTTTTGAGATCTCAGCTTCAAGGACATCGAATTTCTGCTGTGCCTTATCCCATTCTTCCGCGATTTCCATCGATGCGAGATGGACCTTTAAATGGATCTCGTCTTTTTTCTGGCGCAGCGTTTGGCGCAGATTCTCAATCTTGTTCTCATCACTCATGTCGGTGTATCCATTTATGAGGCGTCAATAGGATGGTTTTAATCCGATATCCGTTCGTCTAGAAGTTGAGTTTCTTTTGAAAGGACTATGGATCGACAGCAAAATCGTCAAAGGAAAGACACATCGGTTGGTCTGATTCGATCTCAGTCACCTGAATCCGATAGTTCGGTAAATTTCTCTCACTGACATTGGTCACGATGCCCATCGCCTTCGATATGGCCTCGACACGATTGGTGGCTAAAACGCGAAGCGAATAGATATCATCGCCTTTCAGACAGACTTCATATAACGGCATTAATCACCCCCGGTCGAGACAGTGAAGCATTAAGTTCATGCTATCCAATGCATCGCTGAAAGCTATCCGTAGGACTCATTAAGTGGTTGCCCTCGGTAGACTCCACTCAGTTTCGGTGGAGTACCTAAGAAGGCCGAAGTCAGTGAGTTTTGCGCAGAATCAGAGGCAAGTCAGGCCTCAACTTTTAAGACCTGAACGGAACCAACGTGTAGGTGCAAAAACCGTAAAAGTACGGATCAGGATTTACACCAGAATTCAGAGGTGTGAGAATTATGCGCATGGTTAATGCGCATTCAGTCGTGAGGTATCCTTGTGCACCATCTCTACAATCCCAAAGCAAGCAAGAAATCAGCAAACCTCAGCGTAAACTCCGATTTGCTCGTACAAGCTAAGGTTCATGGCATCAACTTATCTCTGACGCTCGAAATCGCCCTTGTAGAAGCTATTAGTGAGCATCGGAGGAAGCTTTGGCTAGAAGACAACCTTGAAGCAATCGATTCCTACAACGAGCACGTGGAAAAGAATGGCGTGTTCGGTGATGGGCTCAGGGGTTTCTAATGGCGCAGTTCGATGTCTACGAAAATCCAAATTCTGAATCGAAAGAGATCTATCCCTTCTTGTTAAATGTCCAAGCTGATCTATTGGGTGTACTGGACACAACGGTCGTGGTGCCTCTGTGCCGATTAGAAACATTGAAAAAGCCCGCACGACATTTGAATCCAGTGTTCACGGTCCAAGATGAAAAGTTTTGTATGTTGACGCAACAAATCTCTGGGATCTCCAACAAGAATCTCGGGCAAAAGGTCACGAGCTTGTCCTCTAGTCGGTCTGAAATTCTTGCGGCGCTTGATTTTTTGATTACAGCGGTTTAAATCCGATTAAAACTCAAGGGGAATTCTTGAAACCTTTGCTCCCCCTCCGTTCTCAACGACCGGCACATGAAAGGGGGGTGCGGCGTAAACCTTGGGTGCAAATCAACAATGGTGCAATGCGACGTCTTAGAAATCCGAATTCTGAATCGAAGATGTTTCCCTTGTAGAGCTTTTCCTGGTGTGTTACCAGATAATCGGCACCTTCATGCTTTCGAAAACGCGATCGCGTGAAAGTAAAGGAATCCCTTCCAGCAGACTCTGTGCCGCAAGCATACGATCGAATGGATCTCGATGTTTGCCATTCATGGAGCCAGCATGGAGTGCATGCAAATAATTCACCGGCAAATGGCTGAATCCGTCAAGATTAACCAGTTCATCAAATCTGGCAACAGCCTCACGTCCCATCTCCAACTTTCCCAGTCGGTGCTTGGTTGCGATCTCCCAAGCGCTTGCCGCGCTGACTAGAACTTCATTTGATTCATCTTGTATCAGTTCGCGAACACGTGGCGACAATTCCGGTGAATTAGTCCACCACCAAAGTAAGGTGTGCGTATCAAGTAGGAGCCTCATCGAGGATCCCATGCCGCAATTTCATCATCTGATAACGGCTCAAAGAAAGTTTCCGTAACTACTCCCTGCAAACGGCCCGCCTGTCTTTTACTTGTTCCTCGGTCAAGCGGGACAAGACGTGCGTAGGGCTTACCCGCCTTGGCAAGGACAATTTCTTGTCCTGCATGAGCTTGTTCAAGTAGACGAGAGAAATTTGTTTTTGCTTCGTGAACGTTTACTACGATTGCCATTAGATATATCTCATGCAGTAAGATGAAGACTAAGTCAATGGACTAAGCTTATCATGAGTGGCCCACTAGAGTTGTGCGAATTGTTGAGTGGGTGGTAATCGCGACGCACACACCTTTCCTCCTGATCCAGAGACCACCAGACTACCCATATGTCTTTCTCGACCAAATACGCTGGTCGTCCCGTCTGAGCATCAGCAACCTCAAGGGCATCAGCTTTGTCTGCTTCGCTTAGTTCAAACCAGAGTTCAGCCATGTTGGCTAGCTTCGCTCAAAACGCAGGCCATCCAACTCGGCGAAACCGATCTTGCGGAGCGCAATGCAGACCACTCCTCCGGTGGGAGTTTGTTTGAATCTTATTGAGGGCAGAAGATGCTTCATCATGACGTCGCCCAGAATTACTGTGAAAGAGCTCGCCTGAAAGACACAAGAACCCCCCTCCCCATATCGGGGCCTGAAGCCAAGTCAGAATCAACGGGCGCGACACACAAACTGCAGATTGCCACTGGGTTGGTCTGGGAAAATCAAGGCCGTGCAGATCGTTGATGGTTTAATAAATCAGGGGAGGAGCCAGGAATCCAGCTAGACTATTCTTCGGGCAGAAGAGCTTTTCGGAAACTTAATTCGGTTAAGCCGAATTGCGAGGGAGCACTACTGGGG
>Ga0207959_1000377_pt1 | contig 12018 bp, 15 predicted proteins | sample CryBogCBH20Aug07_FD_184609 | JGI IMG/M metagenome (GOLD analysis project Ga0207959, IMG submission 184609) | Freshwater microbial communities from Crystal Bog, Wisconsin, USA - CBH20Aug07 (SPAdes) (version 2) | ecosystem: Environmental > Aquatic > Freshwater > Lake | place: Crystal Bog... | reverse complement strand
AGCAGTACCTGAAGTTCCAGAAGTTGCTGAGCTTCCTGAAGTTCCAGAAGTTGCACTCGTACCACTTGTACCAGTAGTGCCGCTTGAGCCTGAGCTTCCGCTTGTTCCTGAAGTTCCATTTGAACCTGCTGTACCAGAAGTTGAAGATGTTCCTGAGCTTCCTGCCGTTCCTGAGCTTCCTGAAGTACCGCTTGTGCCATCAGTACCTGAAGTACCTGAAGTTGCACTCGTTCCTGAACTACCATTAGTACCTGAAGTTGCACTCGTTCCTGAACTAGCTGATGTACCATTAGTACCTGAAGTACCTGAGCTACCATCCGTACCTGATGTACCATTAGATCCATCTGTTCCGCTTGTGCCCGATGTTGCTGAGCTTCCTGAAGTTCCAGAAGTTGCACTCGTTCCACTTGTACCAGTAGTGCCGCTTGAGCCTGAGCTTCCTGAAGTACCTGATGTACCGTTTGAACCTGCTGTACCTGAAGTGCCGCTAGTTCCTGAGCTTCCTGAAGTACCTTCTGAACCTGCCGTTCCACTTGAGCCACTTGTTGCTGAAGTTCCGCTAGTGCCTGAACTACCTGATGTTGCACTTGTACCACTTGTACCACTAGTTCCTGAGCTACCATCCGTTGCAGAAGTTCCTGATGAACCATCTGTTGCTGAAGTACCACTTGAACCATCTGTTCCACTTGAACCTGAAGTTGCTGAAGAGCCTGAAGTTCCTGAGCTTCCATCAGTGCCGCTTGTACCACTAGTTCCTGAGCTACCTGATGTACCTGATGAACCATCTCCACCCGCAGCACCTGCAAGGTTTACTTGCCAAAATGTATAAAGACCAGTTCCAACAATTTTTGTAACTATTAAAACCAATACACCTGTTATAGAATTATAAGAATTTACTGTACCCTCGAAATAATCAAAAGCATCTGCGGCAACAATAACAGATTGACCAGTAGTATATGACAATCCAGTCGCTATATTAATAGATTCAGAGTTACCAATTACTAATGAAGCTAAATTTATTGAATCTCCTGAAGTAGTGGCATATCTATCTCCTGAAAGTCCTGATGAACCTGCTGTACCACTTGATCCATCTGAAGCAGATGTTCCACTCGTTCCTGAGCTTCCATCAGTTCCTGATGAGCCTGAAGTTCCTGAGCTACCATCCGTACCTGTTGTTCCAGAAGTACCAGTTGTACCTGAGCTACCATCGGTTGCTGAAGTTCCTGAGCTTCCTGAAGTTGCTGAAGTGCCGCTCGTTCCTGTTGTACCCGATGAGCCACTTGTACCAGAAGTACCTGAGCTACCATCCGTTGCTGAAGTTCCTGAAGAACCATCTGTACCACTTGAGCCACTTGTACCCGCAGTACCAGTAAATCCTGAAGTTGCACTAGTTCCTGATGAACCATCCGTACCCGCAGTTGCAGATGTTCCTGAGCTACCATCGGTTGCTGAAGTTCCTGAAGAACCATCCGTACCAGCAGTTCCACTCGAACCATCAGTTCCACTTGTACCCGTAGTACCGCTTGAACCACTTGAAGCAGATGTTCCACTTGTACCACTTGAACCATCCGTTGCTGAAGTTCCTGAAGAACCATCGCTTCCTGAAGTACCCGAACTACCATCAGTTCCTGAGCTACCATCTGTTCCTGTTGTACCGCTTGAACCATCAGTACCGCTTGAGCCACTTGTACCTGAAGTTCCTGTTTCACCTGAAGTAGCAGAAGTTCCTGATGAACCATCTGTACCAGCTGTTGCAGAAGTTCCTGAGCTTCCATCGGTTGCAGATGTACCTGAAGAACCATCAGTACCAGCAGTACCGCTTGAGCCATCTGTTCCACTCGTACCTGTTGTACCACTAGATCCACTTGTACCACTTTCTCCTGAAGTACCTGAGCTACCATCGGTTGCTGAAGTTCCTGAGCTACCATCTGAACCTGATGTACCCGAGCTACCATCAGTTCCTGAACTACCATCAGTACCCGTAGTACCTGAAGTTCCTGATTCACCTGAAGAACCTGAAGTTCCTGAAGTACCTGTTTCACCTGAAGTCGCACTCGTTCCTGAGCTTCCATCAGTACCAGCTGTTGCAGAAGTTCCTGATGAGCCATCCGTACCTGAAGTACCGCTTGAACCATCTGTTGCAGAAGTTCCTGAAGAACCATCTGAACCTGATGTTCCACTTGTACCACTAGATCCACTTGTACCACTTTCTCCTGAAGTACCTGAGCTACCATCGGTTGCTGAAGTTCCTGAGCTACCATCTGAACCTGATGTACCCGAGCTACCATCAGTTCCTGAGCTACCATCTGTTCCTGTTGTACCGCTAGAACCATCTGTACCACTTGAACCACTTGTACCTGAAGTACCTGTTTCACCTGAAGTCGCACTCGTTCCTGAGCTTCCATCAGTACCAGCTGTTGCAGAAGTTCCTGAAGAGCCATCCGTACCTGAAGTACCGCTTGAACCATCTGTTGCAGAAGTTCCTGAAGAACCATCTGAACCTGATGTTCCACTTGTACCGCTAGAACCACTTGTACCACTTTCTCCTGAAGTACCTGAGCTACCATCGGTTGCTGAAGTTCCTGAGCTACCATCTGAACCTGATGTACCCGAGCTACCATCAGTTCCTGAGCTACCATCTGTTCCTGTTGTACCGCTAGAACCATCTGTACCACTTGAACCACTTGTACCTGAAGTGCCTGTTTCACCTGAAGTTGCAGAAGTGCCTGAGCTTCCATCAGTACCAGCTGTTGCAGAAGTTCCTGATGAGCCATCCGTACCTGAAGTACCGCTTGAACCATCTGTACCTGAGCTACCCGAAGTTCCTGAGCTTCCTGAAGTGCCTGAGCTTCCATCAGTTCCGCTACTACCATCTGTACCAGAAGTTCCGCTTGATCCGTCAGTAGCAGAAGTTCCTGAAGAACCATCGCTTCCTGAAGTACCGCTTGAGCCATCTGTACCAGAGCTACCATCTGTTCCTGTTGTACCTGAAGTACCTGTATATCCTGAAGAACCTGAAGTTCCTGAAGTTCCTGATTGACCTGCCGTTCCTGATGAACCCGATGTTCCGTTATCACCACTAACACCTGAAGTTCCTGATGAACCATCTGATGCAGAAGTACCTGCTGAACCTGAAGTTCCCGAAGAACCATCTATACCATTTTGACCTGAAGTTCCACTAGATGCACTCGTTCCACTTGAGCCATCAGTACCTGAGCTTCCGTCCGTTCCTGTTGTACCTGAACTACCATCGCTCCCTGAAGTACCGCTTGAACCATCTGTACCAGAGCTACCATCTGTTCCTGTTGTACCTGAAGTACCTGTATATCCTGAAGAACCTGAAGTTCCTGAAGTTCCTGTTTCACCTGAAGTCGCACTCGTTCCTGAGCTGCCATCTGTACCAGCAGTTGCACTCGTTCCACTTGAACCATCTGATGCAGAAGTACCTGCTGAACCTGAAGTTCCCGAAGAACCATCTATACCATTTTGACCTGAAGTTCCACTAGATGCACTTGTTCCATTTGTACCCGAAGTTCCTGAACTACCATCGCTACCTGAAGTACCTGAAGATCCATCTGTTCCTGAAGTACCATCACTACCTGAGCTTCCTGAAGTTCCTGAGCTTCCATCTTGACCTGAAGTTCCTGAGCTTCCATCGCTTCCAGAAGTACCTGAGCTGCCATCTGTACCACTTGTACCTGAGCTACCATCGCTTCCAGAAGTACCTGAGCTTCCATCGCTTCCAGAAGTACCTGAGCTTCCATCTGTTCCTGAAGATCCACTTGAGCCATCAGTACCAGAACTACCATCTGTTCCTGAAGTTCCGCTTTGACCACTAGTTCCACTCGAACCCGAAGTTCCGTTTTGTCCACTTACCCCTGAAGTGCCTGATGAGCCATCTGAGCCTGAAGTTCCTGAAGAACCATTTAAACCAGCCTCACCTGAAGAACCCGATGTACCACTTGAAGCAGATGTTCCTGAAGTACCAGATGAGCCTGAAGTTCCTGAAGAACCTGCTCCTCCCGCTGCACCAACAAGGTTAACTTGCCAACTACCAAATGTTCCAGTGCCAACTATATTAGATACATCTAATAGTAGTGCACCAGTTCCACTATTATATGACACTACTAAGCCTTCAAAATATTCTGAAAGGCTATAAGCTACAATTACACTTTGACCTACGGTATATGCTAAGCCCATTTCTACATTAATAGAAGTATTTACACCTATTGTTAATGTAGTTAAGTCTATTGTATCTAATGATATAGTTGCATATCTATCTCCACTAATACCACTTGAACCAGCTGTACCGCTCGATCCATCCGTACCAGTTGTCCCTGTCGTACCAGCCGTACCACTTGAGCCATCTGTACCAGCAGTGCCGCTTGAACCACTTGAACCAGTCGTACCTGATGTTCCTGAAGTACCTGAGCTTCCATCAACACCACTCGTAGCACTAGTGCCTGATGTTCCATTTGAACCATCAGTACCTGAAGTACCTGAAGAGCCATCAGTACCGCTTGAACCATTAGATCCATCAGTTCCTGATGAACCTGAGCTTCCATCGCTTCCTGAAGTCCCGTTTGAACCAGATTCACCTGAAGTGCCACTAGAACCTGAAGTTCCGTTTTGTCCACTTACACCTGATGTACCTGCTGATCCACTTGAACCATCACTACCTGAAGTACCTGAACTACCATCAGTACCTGAAGTTCCTGAACTACCATCCGTTCCTGTAGTACCTGAACTACCATCAGTACCTGAAGTACCACTTTCAGCCGAAGTTCCTGAGCTACCATCAGTTGCAGAAGTTCCTGAAGAACCTGAAGTTCCAGTAGCACCTGAAGTTCCTGAGCTACCATCTATTCCATTAGTTCCATCTTGACCTGAAGTTCCTGAGCTTCCTGAGCTACCATCAGTGCCGCTTGTTCCATCTTGACCTGAAGTTCCTGAGCTTCCATCGCTTCCTGAAGTCCCGTTTGAACCATCAGTACCACTTGAACCATCAGAACCTGAAGAACCTGAAGTTCCTGAGCTTGCAGAAGTTCCTGATGAACCATCTTGACCGCTTGTACCGCTTAAACCATCTGAACCTGAAGTGCCAGAAGAACCATCCGTACCACTTGAGCCATCTAAACCTGAAGTTCCTGAACTACCATCTGTACCAGTTGCACCTGATGATCCTGAAGTCGCAGAAGTTCCTGAGCTACCAGAAGTTCCATCAGCACCTGAAGTGCCAGATGAACCATTTGTTCCTGAGCTTCCATCAGTTCCTGAGCTACCATTAGAACCTGAAGTTCCAGCAGTACCATTTCCACCCGCTGCACCAGCTAAGTTTACAATCCAAGAACTTTCTGTTGCTATTCCTACTACTGAAGTTATTTGTAAATCTAATTCTCCTGTTCCTGAAATATAAGAAATAACAGAACCCTCGAAATATTCTACAATACTATATGCAACAAGAACACTTTGAGCAGTTGTATATGATAAACCTGTACCAATATTTACTGTAATTGTATTACCAACCACTAAAGTACTTAAATCAATAGTATCTGAAGAAGTTGTTTTATATGTATCTCCTGACAAACCCGCAGTACCACTTGATCCATCACTTCCATTAGATCCTGAAGTTCCTGAAGAACCATCAGTACCTGATGTTCCCGAAGAACCATCAATACCGTTATTGCCACTTGTACCACTACTACCATCAGTAGCTGAAGTGCCTGAAGAGCCCGATGTTCCTGAAGCACCTGAAGTGCCTGAGCTACCATCAGTACCACTTGTTCCGCTTACTCCTGAAGTTCCACTAACTCCTGATGTACCATTCAATCCCGATGTACCATCGCTAGCAGGCGTTGCAGAAAGAGATATTGTCCAACTAGAAAATCCTAAAGAACCTACAACTTTTACTGGTGTTACTACTAATACACCCGTTCCAGAATCATAAGAAACGACTTGAGCAACAAAATAATTGTTTGCATCATGCGATACTTGCACAAACTCGTAGGGAGTATATGATAAGCCTGCTTGTGTATTTATGGTAATATTAGAATATGCCATTTTGTTTGTTTGTTTGTTTATTTAAACTTTAAAAATAAAGTTTTACATAATTTGATGTTGTTGGAGGATTAGGACTTGCGTTGAAGAAACCTCTTAATGTTACTGTGTATGTACCTGCGACTGTGATTGTTGCACTAGTTGTATTCGTTTGACCTCCACTCGGACCTACTAATGAAGTAGATAATGAGTATGGACCAGATGGACCAGTTATATCACATATTGCTTGTGTAGTTGAACCTCCAGTACCACTAAATGCAAGTAAATTGATTACGCAACTAGAAGTCGTAGTAGTAATTGTACCTGTATAAATAGTAGTTCCTGATGATGTTGAAGAATTTATTTGCTCTGATGTAGAAGTGTTAGTTTGAGAACCAGTACCACTACTTAAAGTGAATGTACCAACGCTACCACATGATGCAGAACATGCTCCAATATTAGTAATAGTAGCACTACCACCAAGACCTGCTGAACCATTGCTTTGTAATTGAATATATTGAGCAGTTCCTGATAAAAAATAATATTGTGTATTATCGAAAGTATAATCAAAACCATTTAAAGAAGAGTCAAGATAAATCGTGCTTCCCAATCCTAATGTAGTATCTGTTGAATAAACAGTTAAATCTAAGAAAGTAGAATGTGCACACGCAGCTCCTGAATCTGTATATCCTAAGTAATATGCAGGCTCTGATTGTAGTGTTTGATAATATAAATCAAATGAGTTTACAAAAGAATTACCAGAAGTTCCTGAGAACGCTGATGAAGTACCTGAGCTACCTGTTTGTCCTGATGTCCCTGAAGTACCACTTGTGCCTGATGTGCCGCTTGTTCCTGAGCTGCCTGTCAAACCTGATGTACCAGCAGTACCAGTAAAACCCGATGTACCCGTTGAACCTGAAGTACCTGAGCTTCCATCCAAGCCTGCTGTTCCACTTGAACCAGAAGTGCCCGAAGCACCAGAAGTACCTGAAGTACCTGATCCTGATGTGCCCGAAGTTCCTGTTAATCCTGAAGTACCAGCTGTGCCTGTTTCTCCCGAAGTTCCACTTGAACCATCTGAACCTGAAGTTCCACTTGTACCATCTTGTCCTGAAGTTCCGTTAGTACCCGATAATCCTGAAGTACCAGTTAATCCTGAAGTTCCTGAAGTACCAGTTAAACCTGAAGTTCCTGAAGTGCCTGTCAAACCCGATGTACCCGTTGAGCCTGATGTACCTGATGTACCAGTCAAACCCGATGTACCTGATGATCCAGCAGAAGCAGATGTACCGCTTGAGCCTGATGTACCATCCTGTCCACTTGTGCCTGAACGACCACTTGTACCATTTGTACCTGATGTTCCATTTGCAGCACTCGTTCCTGAAGAAGCAGAAGTACCTGAAGTACCAACTGTACCCGAAGATGCTGATGTACCTGAGCTACCTGCTGAACCACTACCCGAAGTACCTGAACTACCAGTTACTCCTGAAGTACCAGATGAACCTGTTAAGCCAGAAGTACCCGCAGTACCAGTATTACCTGATGTGCCTGCTGTGCCTGCACCTGAAGTACCATTAGTTCCGTTTCCTACCGTTATTAAAGCGGCATTGAATTGAGTTGCCGAACCTGCTTGTAAAATTTGATTTGCACTTGTTGTAGAAGTGTATGCAGTCATTTGTAATGAATCGGTTGTACCATTCATATACACTACGGTAGCATCTCCTAAACTTAATCCCTGATTAGTATTTACTTGTGCTTGACTTATTATAACCTGCGTATTACCATTTTTCGTTACTTGTACATTTATTTGTCCTGTACCAGCACCTATTCCCCATAATACGTTGTATGTAATTTCATAATATCCAGCAATATTTGGCTGAAATGTATTAGCATTTAACCAAGATTGAGGATCTTGACCTGCTTGTAAATTAATTACCTTATTGCCTCCACCACTCGTAATAGTTTGATTGTTTGGAAGAAACGCAGTAAGTATATATTGCGATGGGTTTAATCCTGATGCACCTGAAGTACCATTGGTAGCTGAGCCGCCACCGCCTCCACCGCCTCCACTAAAACCTTGATTTGTATTACCTAGTCCCATAAGTTTAAATTTTTTTTAGAATCCTACAACAATATCAACAGTGCCAGATACCCAAGTAATCGTAATCCCTTCTAAAGGCGATTGTGGGCTCGATGCCGCAAAATTAAAAATTTGCGAAGCAGTTAATGTAACTGGTGTTGGGTTAACCCCTTTAAACGGCAAATTGCCTGTAAAAAGGCAACTACTTCCTGTGGCTGATTGAATGCTAATTACCATAGCACCATCTGCCCTATTTAAAACAAGACTTCCACTTGTTAATGTTGTTGTAAAGATTTGCATAACTTATGTTGGTATTTCTAAGTCCTGATCTCGGAACAATTGTGTGAATGTTATTTCTTCAACAAATTCACTTCCATTGTACACAAAGAGCAAGATATCTGGTTTTTTGTTTTCTAATTGAGGAACACACATCACCTTAATCTTATCTAAATCAATTTTATAACTTCCTGAAAAACGAATAAGTGATTTTGTTATGAATTGAGGAGCAATTAAGCTATAACCTTTCATATCAATATCTACACCTAAAACTCCCAAAAAGGTAATCGCCTCTTTTGGTTGAAACTCTTCACAGATTTTATAGGTGTTTCCATTTCCTTTTTCGTTTAACCCAAGAATTAATTGAACATTTTCAATGTCCATATTTCTTTTTATTGCGTACCTTTCACAGCACTCAAAAATTATTTCTTTCACTTTACCCTGAATCGTTTTAATCATTATTTCTCTTTTTTGCTAAATTATTTTAAATCGAAACATAAACCAAATTAACTTGATAATAATTTTTGAACAGTAGTATCGTAGCTAACTGGAATTGTTGCTTTTATAAATCCACTTTGTACAGCTGCATATCCTCTTAAAGATATAGCTGCATCTTTTTGTTTTAATGTGTATGAAAGTATATCTCCTGTACCACCAATTACTAATTGTGGATTAAGGGAATATGCGAATGGAATTTGAGCCGAACCTGCAATGCTTCCTGAAGCAGCAGGGATTATAAAAGGGGTTACATCTTGTATGAAACCTACTTTGTTCCCATCAAAATAGAAGTCTAAATAGAATTCATTAATAGTAACTTCTATATTAGAAACACTTGTAAAAAGTATTGTTACATTCCCTGTAATTAATGCAGGATCAAAATTATCAACTGTAATTGACAATATTTTATACTGAAACAATGCAATTAAATCTGCCTGTTTCTTAAAATAATAGACAAGTCCCCCACCTATGATGGCAAAACTTCCTAATATTATTGCTCCTACATGTTTCATTATAGTTTTGAATTTAATCCGTTAGTCGCTAATTTTTCATTTATATATGAAATTTCCTGTGGATTTAAAATTCGTGTTAAAGTTGCATCTAAACCTCCTGTTACATCACTAGTATATCCACAATACCAATGTTTAGGAATAGTTCTTGTACCATAAGCTTTTGATAAGCTAAGGAAATCTGCATCATTTTTTAACTGAGATAAAACATTCCAAACAGCAGTGCCGCTTGTAGATAAAATACCGATTAGAGTTGCAGAAACAGTCAAATCACAACCGCTTAAAGCAGATTGTATAGCATCTGCCCAATTATTATATTGAGTAGCATCATAACTCGGAGTAACTCCTTGATTAGCTAACTTGTTAATATCTCCATCTAATGCCGCTTGTTTAGCTTGATCTGCGGCTGCTGCTTGTGCAGCGTTTAAACCTTTAACGATACTACTTCCAACAATATATAATACGGCAGCAGTACCTAACCACGCAAAACCTCTTACATATCCATTGATGGATTTATCTGTATATATTGAAGTGAATCTAGTTAAAAAATTATCTTTTGCCATATTTTCTTATTTAAACTATTGCTGTACCATAATATCCATCATACTTTCTGCCATTATAGATAAATACGCTAGAATTTGTATCTAATGCATTACTCCAAGCCTGCAAAAATGCTGTATCAAATGTATTCAATTTTACTGAATCTGTACCAATTTTATTTGCAATATTATTTACATAATTTGCTTTTGCAGTTGTAATATTATTTGGCTTATAAACTAAAAAATAATAGGCAGCTGCACCGCCTAAGACTAATGTTATAAGAAATCCTATTTGTTCCTTTTTCATTTCTAAAATTTAGAATATTCCAAAAAATTTAGTCGTATTAACAATAGGATCTACTTTTGGCTTGATATATTGATTATACGCCCAATAGCCAGCTAAGCCGACTATCGCAATCCCAAAAACAACATACATACCATTGTCTTTTTTCATACTATTTTTTATTTACCTTATACAAAACCCAATATGCGGCTAATGTAAGACCAACCACCCAAATCCATTTTTGAGTAGAGGTTAAACCATTACCAAGTATTGTTTCTTGTTCATCTTGAGCTGCCATAAAAATATGTTTTAAATTTTACCAAACTCTATTACCTACAACATTCGAATCTACTGTACCAGAAAAGTTAGAACCAATAGTACCTACTTGTGCTGGAGTAGAAGGAGTTGCAGGAGTTGCAGGAGTTGCTACGCTTGTAGAAGCCGTTGTTGTTGGTGTTACTTGCATAGATTTCCAAATCCAATAAACTAATAGTACGCCACCGCCTACCATTAAGCCATTTTTTACATTCTTATTCATATAAATATGTGTTGTGTGTTTCAAATTCATCAATGAATTGCTTTATCTTATCGTATCTAACCTGATTTTGATCCGTTGGAGCTGCTATGAAAGTTTGAGCAAATACTTCAAATGCTTCAATTCTCGGATATCCTAAACCTAAATATATTAATAGAGCATTTAAGTCGGCTTCAACTTCATCATCGATGTTTGCATTTAAGTAAACATGACTGAATTCGTGAAGCAAAATTGCCATTCTATTAGGGATAGTATAATTTTGGAAAGCTTTTTTAGATAATTCAATTAAACCTGAATCTACATCAATCCTTGCAGGAGTCGTTTGCTCTACTCCATTATCAGTGATTGTTGGAGAATATCTAATTATAAATTTACCATCATCAGAAATATAATCTCCGCTTGGTAAAGTACCAGCGTTGTAAGAAAATCTAGTTGCAAAATTTACGAAGCTTCTAACTAAAGGATTAGAAAAGTCAATAACATCAAGCTTTTTATCCAAAGGCTCTTTTGTTATTGATACTACATCAAATGTATTATCTTGTCCACTTGGTAAGTTTCCATTCGCATCGTTATAAACATACACTAAAATAGTTTGAGCACTAAGAGGCATCCTCACAAAAAAAATACTTTCACCATCGACAGTTTTATATCTGTTCGTGAAAGTAGTGTTTGGTTGGTCGGCATCAATTACTTTCAGCCTTATCTTTTGAGGACTAGAAGTTTGCACCTTAATTAATAAGGTGAACTCTTCGTATCTTGTTGTTATTTCGTATATCATTTATCAAAGCGAGGCATTACTCCAAGCATATTTAAGTTAAGACTTCTTTTTGCTAACGTTGATGGTAGAGGACTATTATCAGGCAATCTTTTAGGTGGTTGTAAATCAGAAGGCAAAGATGAGCTATCAAAAGCTTCAAAAGACTTGCTTGTGGGTACGACAACTTCTTGTAGTGCTACATTCTTCGTAGAATTTATTAATACTAAAAGTGCAAATAAACCAACTCCAGCGTAAATCAAATGTTCTTTTGAAAGTTCCATCTTATTTTTTTAATCTTTTATAGACATAAATACCTATCGATCCAACAATAAGGACGGATGCAATAATTAACACATTATTATCTAAACCAAGCGTTGTATTAGAAGCATCGGCTGGTGTTTTATAGCCAATGTTCACTTGATTTAAAGTAGTATCTATCACATTTGTATCAGGGGTAATAGTTGCGTCCCAACCGAAATATCCTTTCGATTCTTTCTTCTTATTA
>Ga0207959_1000376_pt1 | contig 12044 bp, 10 predicted proteins | sample CryBogCBH20Aug07_FD_184609 | JGI IMG/M metagenome (GOLD analysis project Ga0207959, IMG submission 184609) | Freshwater microbial communities from Crystal Bog, Wisconsin, USA - CBH20Aug07 (SPAdes) (version 2) | ecosystem: Environmental > Aquatic > Freshwater > Lake | place: Crystal Bog... | reverse complement strand
GGTTGTAGTATAGATTCTCGCTATATATTATAACCGTCATTCAGCGAGACTGACTATTCAATGGTAGTAGAATAGCAGGAACACTACCAAACAACTTGTATATCAGCACTATGGATGTACATTTTATTAATAGTGCTAAGCTTGTAGAAACTGGTAAGAACGTTACGGAACACCCGGGTGCAAGTCCCGGCAGGTCCACCATTTTTTTTGCCCCCATCGTCTAACGGTTAGGACATCGGATTTTCATTTCGCTAATCGGGGTTCAATTCCCCGTGGGGGTACCATAAATATTACGATGGATTTTAAGCAATACTACACAGAAGCTAGACTGCAAGATAACCAAACCACAGAAGGTGTAGATAATTTTATTACTAATTTACAAATTTCATTTCCGCAACATCAAAACATTATGGAAGATATAAAAAGTGTTATACTTTCTACAAAATGTCCCAGTATAGCTTTAGAGCCTTTAAAAGGCGCCTTAGGTATATCTAAACACGATAAATGTATTATTAATACTCAAATTTTAAATATGAATATAACATATGCTTTGTATGTTATATTTCACGAATTAGCTCATCAAAAACAATATTCAAAGTACGGGGAAGACATAGCAGCTGATATATTTTTAGGCAACATATCAGCCGATGAAGCCGCTAAAAAGCTCCTCTCTATTGAAAATACTGCTGACAGGTGGTCTCAAATGATTACCACTAGAATTTTAAACAAGCACGGTATAAAAGTAGATCGTATACCAATGATGTATAAAAATATGAGTTTTAATAATATAAAACTTTATGTTGAAAATATTAGAAAATTAATTAAAACGAATAGAATTACAACAATAGAACAGGCTAATAATTTAATTTATAGTAAGATAAAGTTTTAATTTGTTGTGTAGCTTAGTTGGTAGATCTCTTGGTTCAAGTTCAAACCAGACAACCATTTTTAATCCAAATAGAAGTGATAGTTTATTCCTATGGATATTTTCATTATTATATGAAAACAACGTGTAAGTATTTGTGCTGGTGACATTATCCAGCATAACAACCAAAGCCCCCGGGCTGCGGTTCTAAACAAAACAACACATATGCAAGTATTAATCGTAACAAGTTATCTTGCTGTTGGTGGTCTTGTTAGACTCGCGTACGAGGACTATAAGATAGGTAACAGTAAGACAAAGTCAAAGTTCGTTGAAAGTATTAAAAAGTTTTGGGTAGGGTTTAAAGAAGCTTGGAAAGAAGCTATCTCAGCCCCCCACCAACATCTGTTTTAATACTATAAGTTAGCAAAATAACGCCCGGCTTGGAGCAATCTGAGCCGGGTTCCTTATTTGCATAATAAAACAACACGATAAGTAATTTTATTATGAGCAAATCAACTTCAATAGATGTTAACTATCTTTCGTATGCATGCGACCTACAGGGCAATTGTGCCTGGTCTTTAAAAGCTGGTAGCCCTGATATCAAGCAGGTACCCGCTCCGGCTGACAACAGTACAGCTTTTTTACCTGACAACCCTACACAATACGCAAGTATTCTTAAACTTGCTGATAGAGCTAATATTACATTAGATAACTTAGTAGTTGATCAAGGCAGTGAATGCACCGTAGATGTAAACAATAATGTAACAGCTACAGTTACAGGAACATTTGGCAACTCTACACCTAATATCGGTAATCAGATTTTCAGCGTAAAGGGTAATTGCAACGTTACTATTAATGGTACACTAAAAGGAGCGGGTAATAGAATGAATGCAGATATACTTGTAGATAACTGGTCTGACCAAGACTATTCCGGTAGCACAGTTGATCTTACTAATGCTAAACACGAAACTGGTAGAAAGTTAAATGTAGTGTATCGTATTGGTTCTAGTAAGATAAAAGGAGATTGCAATAAACTTTTATTACCATCAATCGGTTTAACAGCTTACTACTATCTTAAGCTATTAGTACGTAAAGTAATGGGAATCAAGCAGGGACAAAAGGGCCCAAGCTTTTTATAAAAATCCCCACTATAAAAAAACAAAATAAAAGTAGATATTTTTTGGTAATAATATATAAATATAGAGTATGAAGAAACTATTAACATTCCTCGCGTTAGTATCATTAACCGTAGCAGCTGTTGCTCAAACAGCAACAGTACTATCACCTGTCAAAGGTGTTAGCGTAAATGCTGGTTTTGATTCTAAGCTTATTGAACAAGGCGCAGTAACTGGCACAAATTATATCACTGCTGGTATTGGTCTTGATGTATATAGCGTTGACTTAGCTGTTGAAACGTTTAGCCGTTATAACGGTTTAACGAAATACAGTACCGCTACTGTAGCTGGTAAATCAGTTACAACTGCAAGCACAGATGCTTCCGGTTTAAAGCGTACTTATTTAACAGCTGGTTACGTTTTCACATCAGGACTTGCTAACCTTACATTAGGTGCTCAGCTCCGTCACGCTCAAGGTACAGAAACCTTAGTTGGTGGACTATCCAATGACACATTACCATTCGTTAAATTAGATGGTAAGCTCTTTGGTGGTACCGTTGTATGGGATGGCATCGCTCTCAATGACTCAAAGAACCGTAGCAACAACTACGAAGCAAATCTACGCCTTCCATTAGGTGTTGGTTATGGCTTAAAAGTTGTACCTGCTGTCGGTCTTGGTTTCAATGATCCAGGTGCACCAACAATTGCTGCTCTTAAGCTAAACAAGAAGTATGCAGATGTAGGTCTTGGTCTTGCATGGAAGAGTTTAGAAGCTGACTTATTCGCACAACGTGGCGATATTACAAGTTCAGCAACTCAAGTAACAGGTTATACAGTAGGTTATTCCTACAAGTTCTAATCTGAGTCACACCCTCAAACAACTAACCCCTCACTTCGGTGCAGGGGTTTTTTTATGTTCGTCAATATGAAACTGAAGCGCTCTATTAAGTTTATGTGCAAACTTATTAGCATCAATACCTGCTTTTTCTTGTAAAGCAATTTCTTCTTTTAAAGCACTAATGAACTTTTCGGATAAGTTAAAGTTTTTAGGATAGAACATACGCTGTTCTCTCTTTAACATTCCATATTGCTCGCATAGCTCTTGAAACTTCATATTAGTTAATATATTTATGTGTACACCCTATTTAAACAAGAAATATCCAAAGATTATACTTGATAAAGTAAAAATATATTATAACATAGTATTACACCTATGAGTAAGGAAGAATATATCAAACTACAAGCTGTTGTTGCAGCTTTACAAGAAACTATTGACGATCAAGAAAAGATTAATGAAATTCTTGATCTTTTAAGCAATGCCACTGTAGCTGTTGATGAAGCAGCTAAAGTTGAAGAAGCAGTTGATGCTTCTGAAGAAACAGGTAACGATGAGGAAGGCGAACCAAAGCCAAAACAGCAATATGTAATGCTTGTATCCGATACTAACAAGATCATTACTAAGGACTTAGTAGGCTGGGTATTACAGATTCCAGAAGATGATGATGTAGCTACTGTTATTGATTCTATTAAGACTGGAGCTTATAATTTTAATGCTTCTAAGAAAGGTCAAAAGTATCCAGTATCATCTATTGGTCAAGCTATTGCTAATGTACCGAATAAGTTCTTTAAGACAAATAATTTAAAGATTAAGACTAAAGAACCTATTCAGATCATTACCACTAATAACGTATTACCTAGATCTTAAATAGGTAGCTTAACCGGCCCCGCGACATCCACTCCGGGGCCATTAGGCACGTTATTATCTACAACGTTAAAGCTGGTACCTTCTACTATATATTCACCTACCCCGTTACCCGGGCCGGGTGTACCGATAGTAGGTTTTCTACCATCTTCTCTTGGACTTGAACCCGCAGCAGAGCTATTCTTAAGAGTATCTGCTGCATATTTGTTAAAGTCGTTTGGCCCCGTCTTTTGATTAAGTAGAGATAGAGGTATGTTTTTAAATACGTGAGAGTGTGGTTGAGCTATATTTAATATACCACCAATTAACCCTAACAAGCTACCTGGGTCAATAGAAAGTATAGCGTGGTTACCTACTACGCTTAAATCACCTTCTTGTGCAGTTACATTTAATACTCCGTTTGCAAGTGCACCTTCAATAGCCCAGCCAGAAGCTATTTTACCTGGACTACCGCTATCATTAACTGGAGGTCCTTCTGCATAAATTTGAGTGTTTTCAGTTACTTGATACTCTACTGGTGCAGTAATGTGATTAACAAATAGTTCACCTTCTACATAAGCACCGCCCCCTATTATAACGTTCTTTGAAACACCTAAAGAGCTATCCACTACTACTTGGTTATCTGGTACGTTACTTCTAATAGATAGTATATCAGCATTAATAGTTACTAACTTACCGTTAATACCGACCTGCCCTACATTAGTACCAACGTTAACTTGGTCGCCGGTCATATTAACTATGCCGCCGTGTACTTTTACATTACCGGTTGTAGTTATGCTTGCTCCACCGGTACCAGCTTGTACCTTAAACCTACTCATAGCAAATATGTCCAAGTTACCACCGGGCATATCTGGAACATCTAATATACCGTAACTTGGAAACAGCTCTACAGTTGGTTCATAATAACCAGCAATAAGATTAGGTGTAATACCTGTTACTATGTTAGTACCAGGAAAGGTAACAAAAGATGTATCAAGTAGATAAGAAGGGGTAGTGTTTTCTTGTAAACCAATAGTTACTACTTTATGTTTTGCGATATGCTCAAAACTATTACCACCAAACCCCATTCCCTTTTCTTGATTGACTATATCTGCGGATAAACTCTGTAATGTAGTAGCTATAGAAGATTGATCAGTATTAGAAACGATTTGCTGGTACAAAGCATTCCATTGTGCTACTGCATCAAAGTTAAAATTACCTACTTTTAACCAATAATCTCCTTGTACAATGTAATCATTATCACGTTGTATGTAAGAGCTACTATTACCATTAACAGTTTCAAATTTATCTGCTAGTGTAAATAGTTGAAAGTTTTTAGGGTTAAATAAAGATGTATAATTGTTATTAAGTTCGTAATAACCACCGTTAAAGTGAGTTACTTTGTAAGACTCTCTATCTGTGGTGTTAATTATCTCTATTGCAGCACCGCGCTGATTAACTACCATTTTATTACGATAGATTGAACTATCAGTAGAAGTAATCTTCTTATTTTCATATGTACCTGGATAATCAGGATAAGAACCATCACCGGATTTAAATATACTACTAAATTCTTGCTGTCCGTAAGCAGCAGCCATATAAACTGGATGCAAAGGATTGCCTTCACGAAAGAATACCCAGATGTGAGAACCTACGTTAGGTACTGCGAACACTCCTTTAGCAGCATTACTATATGTAGCAGGTTTGTACGTGCTAGCGTTGGGATTTACATACTGGCTCCCTATTTTAGCTGTATTACCAAATGCATCACTTACTGGGTTAGATTCAAATAAAGCACCAGGCTTGCCACCTTTACCTTCTGGATCTATATTAGTAGCAGAAGAGGTAGTAGTAGTATTAGTACCGGGTTGACCATAAAACAACGATGCATCCGAAACTGAGTTAGTATCTGTTGGTGCATTATAATAACCTGCAGTGGAACCACCGGCAATAGGACTGGCATACTCAGCCCAAGGTAAAATGTTTCTTAATTCTGGTAAAATAGCACTTAAATTTTCACCATTAGGGGAACCTGGAAAAGCAAATGTCTGATCTTGCTTTAACTGTGCCCACTTATTGTAAACATTAGCAGAAATGTGAGGTACCCACACTTTTACACGCCCTCTATACTCAGGGTCATTATTCTGAATTACAATACCTAGATAAATGTTATTATATCTTTCTATCATACTTTTGGTGGGTTAGTGCCTTCAGTTCCTATTACATTAACAACTGAAGTAACGTTTTGTCCGTTAATTGCACCTGGATTAATAATTGTTGCAGTATTACCATTTAAAGAGGTTAATTGACTAGTAGATTGATTTACTAATGCAGATGTGACATTGCCAGTTGTTACAGTTTGATTTATATTGGCAACACTAACTGTGTTAACTATGGGTAATTGAGAAGTAGCATTGCCAACAATTTGGCCAGTAGTATTATTAACTACACCAACTGCATTGTTTAACTGCCCTATACCTGTTGCTAAAGTACTTTGTGCGTTACTTATAGCTGTTTTTGCTACTGTACCTGCTGCTTGTATGTCGCTTATTACACCGCTAGTAGCAGGCATATTAGGCACATACGCACCAACAAGTTTATTAATAGAAGGTAAAGTAACTTTTGGTATAATACTTTGAGCTTTTGTAATAGCACTAGATAGTAGCTTGCTTGGTGCACTTACAATACTATTAGCTTTGTTTACTACAGTATTAACACCTTCTACATTATAACTATGAGACCAACTATTAGGTGTTATTAAGTTACCTGCAAAATTAGTATTAAATGGCAATTTATTCTTTAATGCACCTACACTATTTGCAACACTAGACTGTAATGAAGACGAAACATTCTTTAATGCACCTACTTGAGATAAAAATAATTTATTTGACGCTACTGTAGATGGTGTGTAGCTTTTTATATTGCCCTGAATGTTAGTATTCAAGCCATTTATCATGCCTAGTATTCTATTTGGTACTTTAGAAGCAATTGCAGGACTTATTGCATCATTACCATATGTAGGATCGGTGGAATCGTTAGCAGCAGTAGCATAACCTAGATAACCTACTGAATCTGAAAAAGCTTGATAAACACTAGGGTTAGTAGCACTAATTTGATCAGTAACTAGTGGGTGGGAATAAAACATCGCATTATCCCACCAACCGTTAAACCATTGCGGATCTAGTGCAGATAGAGCTTTAGGTATAGAAAAAACTGCATTAGGGTTAGATATAGCTAAACAAGGATCATTTAAATGGTTATAAAAATCTATTTTAGAACCGATAGGATTAGCTGAAAAGTTAGTGCTGTAATCTGCTTTAGCTATACTTTGCTCTGCTTCATAGCCAGACAATACATAACCAGGCAACAACGTTAGAGAGTTGTAATAATCATAAGAACGTATCACTTGTGTTGCCATATGTATATTTAAGTTATGGTACTCTTTATATCAATATTAGCATTAGCATGTAAACGTACCGCCATAATCTCATTATTATAATCAGTTTCCGTGAATCTATGTACCACTTTATATACTAACCATTGACCCATTGTTTTATTAGCAAATTCATCTACTACCCCACCATTAGACGCATCTAAAGTAATAAAAGTACCCGCTTCTCGGATAACTGAACCTACTGCATTAAAACTCAATGCAGAATTTAAAAACAGTGCTGATGTTAGTAAAAAGTTTCTACCCTCTGCTAATCTACTTGTAGCATCTCTCCCTAAGGAATAAACATTATTAACTGCTAAAGCATCAGTTTTAAGCTTGTTCAAGGTTATTAATGTATCAACTGGTGAGTAAGATTGTAGTTTCTTAGAATATGTATCTGTAACGTATTTCTTTACATTTTCTATATTATTAATGTTAATCTCTAAATTAAACTGTTTATATTTTAAATCATTACTATAACAAGGACTAGATATCATTTCATACATGTTATCTAATGCAGCCATATCAGTAATGTGCATATTTGTTAATACACTTCTAACAGGGTCTTGATAATTGGTGTTCGGGTACTGAGTTGAATATCCGAGCACAGGACTTTGTATATCAAATACATATTCGTCTTGTTTATCCCCGCCTTGCCCGGCTAATGTAAAAATCTCTCTTTGTAGTCTGCCCGCATTACCTTTTTGATCAGTGGCATCTCCGAATAACGATGCATATGAACGAAGAGCCCATTGTCTGGTATAACGTGTACGTGCTATTAAAGCTGGGTCATTTGTTTCACTACTAACATGCTTCTTTAACAAATACTCTAACACATCACTAGCGGTATGCTTAGCAAAAGCAGTAAAAAATATTTTACTAGAACCACTATCCCAGTATTTACTATACACTGGTGTACTATAGTTATATAAAGCTTTATTGATTAAAGACTTTATAGCGTCTCCTGTTTTAACCAATTTTTGTTCATCTGTAGCGTAAGCAGGATTAATATTAGTTAACAACTCTGTAGTAGACCAAGCTAAACTTGTTTCAGCTAATATTTGATAATCAAATTCCCAGAGAAATAATTTTAATTGTTTTTGATTAGTATTTTCACCGGGTATTTCTTTACGGTCATATATACAAAATGTATACGCCATCCCCCACACATCATAATCAAGTTGCAATCCTGTGTTAGTTATACTATCATCTGCTATTGGTTTAACTATAACATAAACTAAATCTCTTCCATCATTTCTAAACTTATAATATAAATTAGGGGAAGCAGATGAATTAATTTTTTGCTCAAATACATTTTTAGGATTGTTTATAGTTAATGCAGCTTTTTTAAACCACATTCTAGTATCTTCTTCAATCTCTAAAGATACCATACTTGCTAAATTTAATTTAAATGTATTACCTTGTAAATTATCAAATATAATATCTATCTGGTACTTTTGGTTATTGTACAGTTTAGTATTACTCTCAATAGAAGTAGAGTTTAAATATGTTACAATATTATCTACCATTATACGTTATTTAACTGTTGTAAGATACCTGTTACGTAAGCAGGCGTAAGCACCTTTAATAAGGTACCAGCTGTAGGAAACTTAGTAGGGTCTTGAATATTATTAACACTACAAATTAACCACCAGAGTAGGGGTGTGTTGTATACCTTTTGAGAGATTAAAGTCCAAGGCATGTAATTACTAGTAACTACGAACGTAGTATAGGTGCCTTGATCTAAATCTTGCGGTATATTAACAGTACTAATTAAATTGTAAAAATAATTTTGATTAGTACCGTAGACATTTTCACTGTAAACATAGAATAAGTTTTCTAGCTGTAATGAAGCTAAATTAGCTAAAGTATCTATATTATTTTGTTTTTGTCCGTCCATATTTTTTAACCAAATGCCCCTCTTCCGACTATAGATTTATACCCACCAGGTGGCGGTGGTGGTGGGGTTGTGGGTTTAGGGTTGTTTAATTCTTCTTGTAATGCATCTATTATAGCCGATCCTGGACCAAATACACTTACTTTTTGACTTGGATCATTATTATATATAAATAAGTTACGTGTATTGGTAAGAAGGCTTTTAAATTTTATCGTTACCTTATACGCTTCCGGTACCATTTTAACAGTAGTAGGGTCCTTAGTCTGTTCTAAGCTTGTTATCTCTCCATTAGTAATATTAATTAAACGGGTAGTACCTTCATTAGTTACCGTTAATGACTCTACCACCGCGATTGGAAATCTTTTATACCCTGGTACTTCAATGTCGTATACACAAGGAGGGTCTAGGAGGTTGAGACTTCTTCTATTAGGTAAGTTTTGATATGTTAAATAATATAAAAATTCCCAGTTAGCTACTATATCTTCCGAGCTAGTTGTATTATATAAATAAAATACAACGTTAATAGTATCTCCGTCTTCTTTTGGTGTAAACTTTTTAATAGTTTCTGTAGCTGCACCCGGGTATCTTAAAGCGAATTCTAAATTGGCAGCATTCTGTAAACCTTTTAATATTTCACCACTTGCTTTAGCAAGATTTTCACCAAACTTTTCACCTGCAGCTCCAAACGCTAAACCTGGCAATTCTGTAAAACCAGCTTGTGCTAAATTAGATAAACTTGTACCTAGTTTATTGAGATCAACTGGCCTCCAAGCTCCTCCTACATCAGTAAAGTTTTCTATGTTTAAATAAGGCAAAGTATATGTTACACCTGTTTCTGTAGCAGGGTATAAATTAGCGTACGGTTGTAAGGCATTTGAACCTGTAAAACTTGCTAAGGTACCTGGTAGTTCTGTGCCTGCGAAAGCACCTAGTCCGGCTGCTATTACTCTACTTAAATTAGATTGTAAAGCCCCTCCTGTAGTATTTGCTACTGCAGCCGCGCCTGTATAACCCTTACTTGCAAGTACAGGTGCGACAGCTTGTAATCCAGCACCAATACCGTTGGTGGTCTGTTGAGCAGCATACGCTATTGTACCGGCAGCGAGCGCTTGAGCAGCCTTAGATTCTAATGTAGCATTGATTGTAGATCTTATTGCATTTAATTCACCAGAGTATTTTAAATTATACTCTGTCATTCTCAAAGTAGGTACGTATTTTCTTAAATCTGAACCTTTATCTGTTAATGTCCAGGAGTAATTGTCCTTTACGTTAAAAACCCTTTTAGCAAGTTGTGGTGCACCCTGCTTACCCCCACCTATATCAAACATATCGGATTTATACGTAATTGCCATATATATACTTAAGTTAACAATTGTCTATTACGTACTAATAATCCAAAACTTCTATCTCTAGAAGAGTTAATTTCTTCACTGTTTTGATTTTGTATAGTAATTGAAGTAGAGGTTTTACCGCTATTACTAACGTTACTAGTTATTATACTGCCTGTGTTTTTATTTGTTTGAGCTAGAGCAGTTGTTAAGCTATCCAGTTTAACTAATACCGAATTCATATATTCATCATTTGCTTTAGTTTCTTTATTAGAAGTAACAGTAGCTGTACCTATATTTGACGCAGGTCCTTGAGGGGTTGAATATACTCCGTAACCAGGGGCGGGTGTACTTACACCAGATGGTTTCGGTAAAGTATTAATTGAAGGCGGTAAAGACTTGTGTTCTGGTACTTCAGGTAATGTAGCTGGAGTAGTTAAAGGAGAGGTTGTTGATACAGCAGGCTTACTGGGAGTGTTTATTTGTTCATTACTCGTTTTTACTGTAGTCTCTAACGGTATTGGAGCAGCACCAACTGCTTTTCTCATCGGGTTAGTGACGTACTCAATTAGTTTATTATTTATATTTTTATTAAATTCAGGAAAAAATTGATCAGCTAAAGTAGCTGCCAATATAGCCCAACCTACAGCACCCATACCTTCGCCTGCAACTTTGCCACCTAATCCTTCTTCAGGTTCAATGCGTTTTACTAACCTACCAAATATACTTTCTCCTTCTCCTTTTACAGGTAATTTTTGACCTATAGGGTATGTAGGAATTTCTTTAGCTGCAGGTATTGGTTCTTTTAGTAGCTGCCTTTCAGCTGTAGGTAAGCGTAATTGTTCTGGTGGCTCTCCAGATTTAAGACGCAATGGAGTTTCTGTTTCATTCTGTGGTGTTTTTTTAACACCCTCACCTACGTTCTCTGAAGGTGTTACATTTTTTTCTGGTGGTTTACCGGCTTTAGGTACGCCTTCTTTTGGACCACCACCCGCACCACCGCCACTACCTTCTGCACCCCCTTTACCACCTACTGGCGGTACAGGTGTAATTGTAGTGCTGCCAGTTTGATTCAGTATAAAATATTTGCTTAAAGTTCTATTTAATAATTCCTCAATATCGTCTTGAACCTTTTCATTGATTTCAGTTATCTCTACTTTTATAGCTGTTTTATCAACTAACTTAGAAGGATCAGCATTTTTAATAGTTACTTCTTCTACAGGAGCAGTAGTCAAATCGTTTTGTTTTTTTACTTCCTGTTTTTTGTTTTCTATAACAGCAGCTGCTTTAGGATTCTTTTCTTTTAGTTTTTCTACTTTCTGCTTATTTAAATTATCAATAATCTTATCATATGAACCATCTAAAAATGTATTCATTAATCTACCAATTAATCCTGGGTCTTGTTTTGCTTCAAACCCGGCTTCTTCTACTCTAGCTATAGCTCTCTCAAGACGGCTTGTGTCGTCTTTTAATGGTATTGTTCCTTTATTGTTTCCTTTTGTGGTAGAATTTGTAGCTAAATTATTTACTGCTTCTGTTAATTTGTCTAAAGTCTCTTTTATATTAGCACTATCTGTATTAGCTTTTTTAGAAACTTCAGATAACAGTTCAACCATTTGCTCTTTAGTGAGTATTCGTTCTGAATCCGGTACTGGAGCGTGCAAGTTAGCACTAGCAACAAACTGAGAGGATTTCTTCCCAGATGTATTATCTGTGCTGTTTTCT
>Ga0207959_1000375_pt1 | contig 12059 bp, 1 predicted proteins | sample CryBogCBH20Aug07_FD_184609 | JGI IMG/M metagenome (GOLD analysis project Ga0207959, IMG submission 184609) | Freshwater microbial communities from Crystal Bog, Wisconsin, USA - CBH20Aug07 (SPAdes) (version 2) | ecosystem: Environmental > Aquatic > Freshwater > Lake | place: Crystal Bog... | reverse complement strand
TTGGCTTGCTGTTTTAGCGGGGGTTCTTTGAAGTGACTTCACCCGTTCATTAAAGTTATTCATTAGTCTTGTCTTGGTTTCCCTATTTCTATCAATGGCGCTTTGGGGGGCGCCTCTTTCTATCAAAATCTTTCTCTGTTTATTAAGCGCAGATACTTGATTTTCAATAGAGTTGGCCTGCTGCCAAAGTCTAGCTTCTGGATTCTCAGCCCTATATTGTCTTGAATCCTCATGCCGCCTCATCATTCCCTTGATCGTATCTTCATGCTCAGACATGATCACCACATTCTTATAGAACTTATCCTGAATAGCAGCCGGTGAACTTGTTTCACCATAAAGTTTGCCAACGATTGGCACCTTATAAGAAGGCAAGTCCTCGCCAGTCAACAGTGCTTTACCAGTATCTATCGTCTTGGTTATTTCTCGACCAACACCACCAGTATATTGGCCAGCCAAGTAAGTAATTTGATCTGCAGTTGGACTGATGGCGCCTTTAACATCTTTGGTTCCGCCACTTGCGTAGTTTAAGAATTGAGCTAGACCCTGGGCTATTACGTTCGCATTTTCACGACTACGGGTATAGCCTGGCGTTGGCCGGCTGGCCAAGTCTTGCTTAGAAATTGGACGGCCAAAGGCGTCTTTGTTAGTCGCAATCGCAACGATTGGATCAGCCACTGTCGGCGTAATGACTTGGGCCAATGTTCCGCCGCCCAGAGGATTAAACGTATCGGTTAATAAACCAAGCATATCCAATACTTTTGATCCAGCGCCCTTTGCCCCAGTAATAAGTCCCATTTTTCCAAGGAAATACTCGGTCGCAATCCGTCCCATACCGGGTAAAACATTCAATCCAAGCGGCAAAGGTGCAATTAAATACTTACCGCCAGGCATTGGAATGATTAAATTCTTATCTTTTAGGTATTCTGGAGGCTCATCATCGTCATATCCAGCCATCGCCAAAGCAATAGCCTGGAAGACACCCAATGCAAGACCGCCGGCAATGATCTTTTTGCCAGCTGGGCCCTGTAAAGTCTCTGCTAAACGAGCTGTACCTTGAACAGATGCGTTAAAGAACGCAAAAAGAGACTGATATGTTGGAGACGCGGAGCCTTTTCTGTTGAAGTTAACAGTCAGATTCTTGGCCAAACTTGCAGCTTCTTCTTCTGTCATGCCGCTTTCTACGGCCACTTTAAAGGCCGATAGACGAACCGCATTCTCCATTGCATCGTTATAGTCAGACAGCCATTCAAAAACGCTTGCAGCGGCTTTATGGACGTTACTGCGATCTAATTTGCTGAGTTCTTTCTCAACAACAGTCTCAAGTTTTTCACCGGTAACTTTACTCCTGCCGCGGCTGAACTGTTCACTATAGCCTGTAGCTCCACCGGCTTTTAGGAATCGGTCGTACCACTGGACCCAATTACCAGGGATCTTTTTACCCTCTCTGCCCGCTCTCAAGTCTGAATAAATGGCATACATGGCAGGGAAAATACCGGCTGCAACTTCGGTCTTTTTGTCGGCAATAGGCGTAGTTGTTAAGTTAAATGCAGCGCCACCAACGTCGCGCGCAAAGTTCCATGCTCCAAAAACAGGGTTGAACTGGGTATTTACAGACGCAATCCAACGGGTAAAGTCGCCGGTCATACCAAATACATAGTTCAACTGCTCTGTATCAAGGTTCTTCATGGCCTTGACTATGTTTTTGGCGCGTTCATCTTTATTATTAAAGAAGATATACCGGTCTTTCCCATTAATTCTCACCGGGAAAACATTAAGACTATTGCGCAAAGCTGGGTTGACCTGATACCTGACCAGCCCAGTTATGGGATCTTTGACCGCAACTTTAGGTTCTTGGATAATGTTTGCTGCATCAGCTGGCGTCAAACCCAAGGAAGTCAATTCGGCATAAAGTTTTTTCTTGTTTTTGATTGCGTCAGGATTGACGGCCAACCAGAACTTTGGATTAGGATACTGTAAGGCCATACCATACAAAGCCTTACCCACTCTAGCCTTTTCAGACCGAATGATAGCGCGCTCTCTTTGTAGAGCGACATTAGAGAATATATCAACAACGGTCTTTAGAGAACCGTAGGCCGGCCTAGAGAACTTGCCTTTAGTACCATAACCCTGGCCTAAACCAGAGCCGTGGTTGACGAAATCAAGCTCTTCTTCGCTACGTTGGAGGGGCACATAGTGATCGTAGATTTTGTTCCAAAGATCAATTGTCTTTTGTTCTTCAAGACCGCCATCTACCAAAACTTCTTGAGTTCCCCGAATGATTGCGTCCACCTTGGCGGCAACAAGATCGAGCTGTTTCTTGCGGTTAGGGCTGATTGTCCTAAAGTAAGTATCAACTTCTGAGTCTTTTAGACCCGATCCTGGTGCTACGTTTGGATCAGAATAGGCGGGATTGATCTTGGCATTTTCGGCATTACGTTCTTTGGCATGCCGGAAATGTAGATATTTATCTAACTCAGGCAAAGTAATCTTGTACTTATCCATCTCTTTGACAAGAGGCAAGAGTTCGGTACGCAAGAATTCATTGATTCGCGATGCGGTGCGGCCGTGATAGAGCTCTTCCTTAAGATAAGCATTAAAGTCATTCATGACTTGATTACCTGTGGCTTTGATTGTTTCAATCAGGCGCTTGGTATCAATATGTTTATCTTGTATGGAGCGTAGGAATTTATCCAACTTGGTGTCGTCTGGTGAATCAAACGTAGCAGCAGGCGCAGGGTTGCCTTGGTAGTTGTAGATAGATTCAAACTGAGTGCCACCCAGCATTTCAGATGACTGAAACACTCCATCTGATTTACTCAAACTGTTAAGTGCTTTGAGAATAGGCGCGTCAGATCTAAAGCCAAACAATGACTTGATCTTTTCAGCAAGCTTGCCCAACCAATTTTTAAGTTTGGCCAAGATTCCGCCTTGCACAGCCGCATAATCACCGGCCACAATGCGTGATCCATTAACAGCCCAGAACTCTGATGGATTAACAAATCGATAATTTGCAATTGGCAGGCTAGTATGCTGCAATAAAAACTTGGCCAATTTGGCGCTGGTGAGAGACTCTCCTGGGGTTTTAGCGCTCATAATCGTGTCATACATAAACTTGTTGACAGATTTATCTACATTTCCTTCTTTGTCTTTTACTTCAATATCTAAAGCACGGTTATCACCAAAATGGCTATCCATTACAGCGGCAAAAAATACCTTCTCTTCTGGAGTCTTTGCATTCTTTTGCGCTTTTAATAGCTGTTGCAGCCATTCCTTGCGTATAGCATTCTGTATATCGCCCGGCATCATCCTTTCGGTGTGGTGCAATATTTCATGAACTGGTGTCTCATCATCGCCAGCATTTTTCATCAACGTCATGAGCCGATTAAGATTGGTATATTGTCCACCAACACCAGGTTTGCCGGCTTTAATAGATATAGCAAGATCATGAACCAAATCTGGGTTTTGACGCATAAACCACTCGGCCAGTTCAACAGCTTCTCCTGAAAGTTCATTTCTACGTTTAGCGGCTCTTAGTTTTTCAATAATAATGTCTTGGCCACGCTCTCTGGATTTTATTGGTTGAGTGGTTTTTCTATCATTGTCAGCATCTAATTCAGCGCCAACCCTAAGAGCAAACTCTTCATCGGTGAGCATGCCTTTATTGCGAGCTTTATTGAGACCAGTGACAGCGCGCTTGAAAGATGGGTTGCGCTTTTTCTCTTCTTCAAAATCGTCTCTAAATAATTTATCGATGCTATAGAAATTCTCTTCTCTACCAACTAAATTTTCACCAGCTACAGCTTTAGCTTCCTTAACCGGTGTTTTAATTTCTTTTGTAAGTGGTTCGACGCGTTGACGCATCATGTCATCACGATAGGTCGCCTTCCCGTTGACAAAGTCCATCGCATTTGTTGCACTATCAGGGACGATAAATAACTTTGCTCCATCCATCTGACTCAAGTGATTGTTTACAAGTTCACCAAATGTAGCTTTATCAACATTGATACATCCAAATGAATAACGGGAAACATTGGGAGCTTCAGTCTTCAATGCGGCCAGGCGTTGTGCTGCATCTTTTTCATGCGTCCATACAGAATGCATGATGGTCATGGAGTAAGGCCCATGACGGCCTTCACCAGCGTGTTCGATTACAAAGACTTTACCGTAATCATATTCACCGGCGGTCTCAGCCTCGCCCTTGGAGCGGGATGCGTCCCTTAGACCCAGGTTATATAGTCCAGCTGGAGTAATCTTGTTGGCATCTATTTCGTTAGATCCGGATGGCAAGAAATCACCCATGCTCTTAGACAACAATACCTTCTTATCCATCAGGAGAGATCCATCAGGATTAAAGATAAAGTTTCTAGCCATCGGCTTGTCGGTTACGATAAAGAATTTATTGTTCTTCATCAACTCTTCTTTTAGAGTTGGATAAACGACGCTATAGATCTGTTGTGCTGCCGGAGACATCTTAGCTTTGGCGTCCGCGGGGACTTCAGCATAGACGGTTTCAATGCGTGTCTCATATTGAGGAACAGCAATGATTTCTGGTTTGGTAACAAAATTTGGGTTGAGGACCATCGCAACAGACAGCAAACTACTTGCAATCTTATTGATGATTGGACGAATCCTATTCTTGATTGCATTTGCACCATTGGTGATGAAGTTAAATACATCATTGTGCAAACGTTCTAAGAATTCATTTGACCCGTGTTTAACGCCATACTCTTCTTCGAGCACGGCTTTTTCTTTGTCGGTCAACTTATTGGATTCATCGGAAATTAACAACAATTGTTTTTCATTGCCAACTTCTTTTATAAGATCGGTTCCGTCGATGATGTTGGATTCATCCGCAACTTGAGGTGCACGTTGCATCACCTTATCTGAATCTTCTTGAAATTCAAAACCAAACTTTTTGTATAGATTTACAAGTTGATCGTGATCAAGACCAAAATCTTTTTCTTTAATATTAACAATTGGTGTTGGTTCTATATAAAGATTTACACCATTTTTGTCTGCTTGGCTTGTAATTTCTTTAAGAGCTTGAGTTGCTAGACCAGTACCTCTTTTTTGTTTATCCACTAGCAATGCATTAATTACCATGTCCTCTGGATTACCAATACCAGTCTGAACATTGTTTTTATTTTGGAATAAAACCAGTTGATTTGTTACTGATAAACGTACTCCATCTTTTTCAAATGTACGATGTGGCTCACCACCTTTATCAACATATGTACGAGGATCATCCAATCCCAATACTCTATAGCCATCATCAATTAAACCCTTTGCAATTGGGTAACTTAATTTTGCGTTATCGGGCGTTACAACAATATTAGATTTTTCTTGATTTTTTACAGTTAATTTTTTACCATTGTCGTCGTAGTATTTGTTGGCTACATCATAGACATATTTGTTGGATGGGAATAAACGTTCGCCTGGGTCTTTATTGTCAAGCAAACCCATATCAACGGCTTTGTTGAACATGGATTTACCATACTTGGAAATAAAATCAGAAACCTTTACACCCCTTAAAGCACTCCAAGAGTTTTTCTCATAAGCCGCATCTTTGATAGCATCAACAATTTTCTCTTCTTCAGATACGTTTTTGGCTTCTTTCTTTTTTTGTGCTGTTTTCTTTTTGATTTCAGTCTTAGACTGTGTAGGCAGACCCAACTTGGTATTCATGAAGTTGGTAACGTAGGGTTGGACAACCCCTTCCGGCATATTAGGAATAGTGTCTAAAATTCTACGGGCGTCTTCTGATGAAACGCGACCTTCCTTCATGTACCTGGCCAGCTGCGGCTGACTCATCGTAATGACAGTATCAAAGATAGCTTTAAATCTAGCTTCTTTTTTGCGCTCTTCGTCTTGTCTTACGCGCTCGCGCGCTTGCTCAAGATCCTTTTGACTTTGAATAGTCTCTTGTTTCTTTTTTTCAGACTCAATATTTTTAACTTCTTCGTCAAACGTCTCAGGATTTTTGTTGTACAAATCCAGTTTGGCTTTCTGATCCGCACTGAACTTGATGTCTTTTAAATTGATGTCTTTGTTTTGGGCGTACTCAAGAGCAGCCTGCATGTCATTTTCATCAATTAAATGCTTGAGGGCAGACTCGGCGCTACCACTGTAGGCCGGAGGATTTTTCTCTATTGATGGGCCACGCACAGAAGATGCCGTCAATAGCTTCTTCTTCATTTCTTCTAGGCGCTCGACATTGTTCTTAATCTTGAACTTGCCGTCGCCAGGAATGTTAATAGTTACATATGCATCTAAATTGCCTGCGTCCCAATCGCGCTTGGTCTTAAAAGGCGCCTTGGCTATTGCCGAGTCAAACTGTTTTGTAATGGCATCCTTGATTGTCCGAGTATCTACCTTAGACTTTTCGACTGCTTTTTCTATAGTCTTGGTTTTGATTGGCTCAGACTTATCACCTTCGATGTGCGCTTCTTTTTTTTCTAACTCAGCTGCATCTTTATAAATTTCATCATTGCGTTTTAATTTTTCTTTATAGCTTTCTACGCTTCGAGTGGTATTATCTGAAACTGTTTTAAATTGTTCATCAGTTAAATAACCAAGTTCATGGGCATGTGTGGCATATTTTAAATAAGCTTCACCAGAGACAATTTGCGCCTCATACAATTTTTTGGAAACTTCATAAAACTTCTTTATGTTTTCTTGATTTGGATTATCTTGACTTATTTTCTGAAATTTATTGTATTGATCAATTAAAGCATTGACTTTATTATGTGTTTGAACCCAAGCTTTATGTAGGGGATCCTTTTCTGGGTCATATTCTTTGGCTGGTTTAGTCTCAGGTTTAGTTAATTCCGCTACTTGTCTTTCAAGCTCAGCTTCTTCTTCCTCGGTCAAATCAGGATTGCGCAGCTGGGCCTGCAGCTCTCTAAACTTTTTATTTTTTTGCTGAGTAGTGAGCGGCTTTTCTTTTGCTTTTTGAAATTCTTTATCAGACTCCAATTGACTTGCCAATCTTTCTTCAACTGTTTCTCCAACATTTTGTTTTTTGTATTTAGCAATTGTTTCTGGCGTGTATCCAAGAAAAATAGAACCTGCATCATTGATTGATATAAGCCCGCTTTCAAAAGCAGATTCCAACATCTCTTGGGGATATTTTTTTAAGAAATCACTGATTTTAACTATGGTACCAAATTCATGTGGTATTGAATCAGTCCAAGCATCATGAATTTGTTGGAAAGTATATTTGCCATCATCTGTTTTAATGTGGCTATATTTATCATCTGGCTTTTCTTCTGATAAAGTCTCGAGCCAATCCAAAGCCTTTTTATCTTTGTATTCAATCGCAGATTTTCTTATTTTTTCAATTTGTTCATCTATCGCATCTTGTTTAGTGGGATAAATTTTGCCAAAAATATTTAGACCACTGCTATACCCACCAGTATTACCATAATGGGAACTTGCACTAATATACCCGCCATTGAATGGAGCAACGGTTATTGTTGGTGTTAATGCATTCCCTTTTTTAAATGCAGGCCCTTCTATAGTTTCACTTTTATCTTGAACATCTTTCTTTAAAGCATCTATGAAACTATCTTCTTGACTACGTCCTTTTCCTATTTGATAGGTTTTGTTAATCTCATTAAATAAAGCTAAGTTTTTAGGATCTGTAGAGTCAACCTTTTGTCCTTCTGGAATATTAGGAACATTTTCAACTTCTGTTTGTTTGAGTAATGCTTTTTTAGCTTCACCTATATATCCAAACTTTTCTGCATTCTTAATAGACTCTGCATCCATTGCCATCGGAATGGTTTGCAATCCCTGATCCCGCATATAGGCATAACGATGACGGCCGTTGCCAAAGATTACACGACCATTTTCATTGACTGCAACATTAGGGGCCTCAATAGATGGGGCTGTTTTTGAAAACTCTGCAAACTTGGGATAACGGTCTTTGATTGCGTTGGCCGTTCCTTTGGGGCCAACATACATGCTTTCGTCTTGTTTGAATCGTTCTTCAAAAGGTTGTGTGTTGACGTTAACCAGCTGGTCACCGTGGTTTGCATCCACTTTATTAAGTGTGACGGGAATTTCTCGGTTATGTAAATTAACCGTGGGAGTTTCTAATTTTTCCGGAGCTTTGACCTGATTAATTAAACCCTGAATAATTTGACGCTGTGCGGGATCTTGCGTGTTCTTAAGAACATCTTCTGCAGGGTGGTTATAAAACTCACCAGATAATAAGACTTGTCCGTTTTTATTGGTGATGACATTTTCAGGCTTTAGTTCAATCTTATCTTCTTCGCCATCAATAGGAGAAACATAATTGAGAACATTACCTTTTGTAATCTTAGATTCTTTGGGTTTTGGCAACTCAACTGGCTCTATTTCTGGTTCTGTTCCGAGAGCTGCCTTTGGCGCCAATCCCATTTCCTCAAGCATAGCCTGCCTATCCTGGGATGGAGCGTTTTCATCTTCTTCAATAGCCGCAGGAGGAGCAGGTGGAGCAGGAGGGGTAGGTGGGGCAGGTGGAGGTACAGGAGCAGCCGGGGGCGGAGGAGCTTCAGGTGAAACAATGTGTGGCTCTTGCTCTCTTATGGGTGAAACTTGTTTCACCGGCAAGGGTGTTGTAGGTGTTTCGACTGTTGCATTTCTTAGCTGATCTTGAGCTCTGGCTGTTTTAACATTCGTAGCAATCTCACCTATTCCACCAGGCAATTCAGCCAAACCTTCCATGATGACATCTAAAGGTTTGTTTTCACCTGTGGCTGCTTGTGCTAGTTTCTCTCCGGCCATTCCGGCACCAACTTGTAAACCAGCTTCTTTGGCTGCCGCAATGGTGGCCGCCTTAGTTATAGTTCCTTTGATGGCATTACTTGCTAAGGCTCTTTCAAAAGAACCAATAAACCTGCCTGCAAATCCGGCACTCAATGCATCAAATGTGGCAACTGGAATACCGCGTTTGATTGCACGCTCTCTGGCTTCAGCTAAAAACTTAGGATCATCCAGCGCACGACGAACGGCCACTGGGTCAGAGCTGTCGATATTTTTCTTATCAAGTAAATCACCAACGGCAGATCCAAACTCCAGACCAAAGGAACCCAATCCTGTGGCCGCAGCCGTACCAACAGGACCTCCTAGCAATCCGCCTATAACGCTCATAGGCATGATAGGAGCTGATGCAATGGCTGACTCTGCTACCAAAGATGCAAGAGCTGGATAGTTTTGTGGATGCGCCGCTTCGGCTAAAACGTCTGTAAAGTTACCTGTAGAGCTGGCTTGCTGTAGTCTTTCCATGCCCTCTTGAATGCCTTGAGAGGGAGCGGCTGCTTGATATTCTCTTTGGTTTATCCGCATTCTCTCAGCGTATGCAGCTGGATCATAAGCGCCAAGACCATAACCAGCCCCAGCAATTGTCTGGTTGATTTGACCAACACCACGTTTGCCAATATTCAATAATTCTTGCAAGGGAGATAGTTTATCTTCTTGCATTCTGGCCTGGCCAGGAACGAGTGCAGGTAAACCTATAGGCCCTTCGTCGCTAAAAGGCGTAGGCACTCTACTGTCATCGGCAATTTGAGGTGCGTTATAAGCTTGATAACGCTTGATAACATCGGCTTTATTGACATTGTCAGGCACGCCAGTAATTAACGTGCCATCGGGCATCCTTAAATCCATAGGGCTACCTTATTGTGTTGGGAATAATTGACTATACGGCAAAGTAGCTCTTGCATCAACTGGTGGAGATAAACTGTCTTCATCCTTGCCCAATAATGCACCCAAGCCTGGGCCTGTTTGTACTTTTGTTGGAGCGCTATTAAACAATCTATCAAATATACTTGAAGATGTTTTAGTTCCTTCTTCTTTGGTAATAGTTTGTGATGGTTTGCTGGGGGGCTTTACGCCAAATGATTGATAAATCGGTAGCTTTTGTTCGTGAATAGCATCAAGTCTTTGATAGTATTCCGGTGTACCAAATGTGATATTTCCAACCTTAATATCGTCTTGCAAAGATTTATTCATCCCGGCAATAGTGTCATCATTGTTGATTAAGGTTTGTGCTTTATAAAACTTAATCTCATCTGGAGACATTTGCAAATCTTTTTTGGCTTTGGCTGCTTCACCCATAGGGGTGTAATACAATTCCTCTAATTGCTTATCATGTCTAGCAATCTCTGCCGCTTTTCCTGCTTCGATTTGACGTTGAAGTTCTGTATTTGCAAGCTGGCCTGCCTGGTATTGAGATGTATTTTTTAGCTGTAATGCGGTCATTTTGTGGCCAAATCCGAGTTCTTTTTGACGCTGTGCAGCATCAATCATCATTGTCGCATCTCTATTATTGCCACTACGCTCAGCCCTCTGGGCTTGCATCATGAGCATTTGTGAATGATCGAGTGCATCTTGTGCGGCTTGATCTGCCTTTTGTGCCGACTGATAAACCTGCAGACCTTCTAGACCGCCTTTACCAATATTGGCAAAAGCATATGGCGATGTGCCGGCCATCATCCCAAGACCAGCTGTCAACAACGCATTTTGAATATTGCCAGATTTTCTACCTTCTAATTCTGTTTGTCGACTAGCCAACTTATCAAGATATGGTTTATAAGCCGTCTCCATTTCTTGATTCATAGGCGTAACAAGAGTTCTTCTTTGAGCGGCCAATTCTTCTGCTGTAAGAGGTACATCACCTTTTAATATTGGTTCAATATCAGCATCAGTAATTGCCTTATAGTCTGTTCCACCAGACCTAAAATGGTGCTCACCAGTAATACCACCACCAGCCATTCCCTGCATGTTCTGAGCTGGTAATGCACCAATCCCTTGCTCCTCTGGCAGTTGGGCTTGCTGAGACACTTGAGGAGCCTGCTGTGGCATCATCTGGGCTAAGTCTTGCTGGACTACAGGAGGAGGCATTTGACCCGATTGGCGAGCCATAGCTTCTGATCGCATGTTTTTGCGGTCTTGGCTTTCTTGGAACGCAAGAGGAAAGACGTACGGATCGTTGGCATGCATCTTGGCATACTGCGCCAGCTGTTGGTCCGACATTCTCCGCAGATTGGACGTGATACTTTGTGGTGCAATCATTATGCCTCCATCTTGGCCAAAGCCAAATCAACGATACCTCTAGACTTAATATCTTTAGTAGAACCACCCTGTTTGGCGTGCATTAATGCAGCCGCAGTCAAGCCCGCTCCAGCTACCTGTGAGAGCATGCTAGGAGGAGCCTGGTAAACAGATGCAGACTGCTGTGTCATTGGCAAACCACGGATCAGATTGGACATGAAGTTCATCTGCTGATACGGGAAGTTTTGTGCATTCAAGAAGTTCTGTTGGTCTGTATTTAACTTATTCTGGACTTGCTGTTGTTGTTGTCCGCCCAGCTGATTCTGTAGACCAATAACACCGATATTTTGGTTGTACTGGTTGTTTCCTAAAGTACCTAGTGTATTAGCCCCTTGCAAGGCTGTATTGAGCCCTTGGAGGCCGAGATTAGCCCCAAACTGACCTTGCTGTGCATTTAGATTTGCAGCCGCTTGGTTGGCGTTTTGCTCAGTATTAAACTGTTGTGCACCTTGGTTATAAGCGTTGTAGAGTCCTTGACCAACTGTGTTTTGTTGGGCTAACTGATTGTTAAGTCCAGTGGCTGCATTCTGTACGCCAAACCTAGATCCACCAAAAGCTCCAGCCTGCGTAGCCTGCGCATTTGCAACCTGCTGTTGAGCTCCCTGCTGTTGGTTTAATAGGGCTAATTGCGGTGCCAATACATTGTTTACATAAGGGTTCATGTAGCTTTGCGCTACCCCAGGATTTGTAAAACTATTTGCTTGATAGGGACTATAACTGTAACTCGCATTAAGCCCGCCCATCCCCGCCATCCCGGCCATTGCAGATGCGTCTTGTAATTGAGGGGAAGTCTGTAGTTGAGATGCGGCGTCATAGGACTGCTGTTGCAAAGGCGTAAAGCCCGCAACTTGTTGCCCCTGATATTGCATGTAGGGGTTTGTGGCGGGGTTAACATACGATGCCGCCTCACCCAAAAGTGCTTGGCCGTAAGGAGCTATTTCAGGAGAAAAGCCTGTTTGATA
>Ga0207959_1000371_pt1 | contig 12088 bp, 13 predicted proteins | sample CryBogCBH20Aug07_FD_184609 | JGI IMG/M metagenome (GOLD analysis project Ga0207959, IMG submission 184609) | Freshwater microbial communities from Crystal Bog, Wisconsin, USA - CBH20Aug07 (SPAdes) (version 2) | ecosystem: Environmental > Aquatic > Freshwater > Lake | place: Crystal Bog... | reverse complement strand
GACCCACAGTGTTGAGCAGAGTGGCGCGGACTTTGTTGGATTGACCAGTGATGATGAGACACATATTAAATACTCCTTGAGGTTATGAAAAGTTAAGCGGAAACAGATTCGTCAGATGACACGGCGACAGTAGCGTTGGGGTTGGCTTTCTTCTTGGGCACAACCTCATACCACTTGACAAGCGATGGGTAGGAGCCAGTGCGCTTGGACAGCCAAGACTTGAACGCAGCCTCGGTGAGGTCACGCATGGATGCGGTGCGACAGAACATCACAGCGGCATGGGTGAACTCAATCTGCGAGAGCAGACGTTCCTTCTTGAGGGATGCGCGGAAGATGCGAAGCTCGACAGTGTTGAACTTGCCGCCGTTGCAGTGGTCAACGTCCATACCGAGACGGCGCATCTCAGAGCGGTCGAGGCCAGCGGTGTTGACCATGCGGTAGCGACTGCTGTCCTTGCCCTTGAGTGCGGTCTTGGGATTGGTGAGGATAGTCTGCGACTCAGACGCGCAGTAGTGACGAGCTTGGTCATCGCGCAGAGGATGGCGGCCAGCTACCTTGCGGATGAAGTCCGCGTTGTCATCCGCGTTGATGAACTGGATGAACTTGCCAAGCGTCAGCGCATTGAAAGCACGAGAGTCGATGTGAACGTGCAGACCACACTGACCACTGTTCCAAGCGCGATAGCTCGGCTTGATGTCCCAGTCTTTGAACCGCTTGATATGCTCGGTCAGACCACGCGGCGCAGTCACAACCTCGAAGCCGTCAGAGGGTAGCGAGCCGTCAGACTTGGTGATGCAATAGTCTTGGCCCAACTCCTCACGCACATCCTCGGATGCTTCTTGCACAGTGTAGTCACGACCCGCGCACATCTCAAGCTCGACACCCAACAGGAACTCACCGAAGTGTCTGGACTTGATGTCGCGGTCAGGATTCAGTATGCCAAGCACGTTGGTCGTGTAGCTCATGAGGCCGTCATCATCCTCCTCATCCTCGTCGTCGTCATCATCGCCCTCCTCGTATGAGTAGTAGTTGCCATCAGAGTCGTGGTAGTAAGCGTCATTGCTGTGCCAGTAGGCATCCTCGTCCTCGACATAGACATACTCGTCGTCGAAGCAAGCACAGCACACATCGTCACGGCCACGGCGACCCACATCGAAGTGGGCATTGTCTCGGTCGTCAACGTGACCACAGTCAAGGCGCTGGATGTAACCATCGTCCTCGGCCAACTCGTTGAAGTGTTCAAGCACATCGATGCTGAGGTGGAAAGCGCCTGAGCCACACACACGCTCATACATACGTATCTCCTCGGCCACGTCAGTCCAGTCGTGGTCTTTGATAGCGCCCTTGATGTATTTGTCGAGCCGCTTAGCAGCAACACGTATCCGCATGAACTTCTCGGGACTGAGGCCGAAGGATTTGCGGATGATGGTGTGGTCACGCGTGCGCCAGTTGGGTATCTCACGCTCGAAGCGGGAGGCAACGAGCCGCGCAATGCGGTCGGCTATGGTGCTAGACGCCGAAGCAAAGGTCGGTGCACCAACACGCTTGGCGTAGAGTGTGTGCAACACACGGCGCAACTCGTAGCTGTCAATCTCGGCAAGCCGCTGCAAAGTCGATGGAAGCAAGACAAGCGCGCGGCCCTCGCTGGCAAGCGTCAGCAGCTTGATGAAGTTGTTGAACTCAGCACGTGTGCCCATGTGGTGCCGGAGGTCTTCACCCGACTCGTCGACCGCATAGACTGGGTTGCCTTGAGTGGCATTGATAGCGCACACCGTGTCGCCCCACTCGACAATGAAATACCGACCGTGACGAAGCGTAGTCGAACCGTGTCTGGCGCGAATGAACTCAATCATTGCGTGGTCGATAACAACTAAGCTGTATTTGAAAGACGTAAAAGTAGCCATAATAAACTCCTTGAGAATTAGAATAAAAGAACGAGAATAAAACCGGGGTCAGGTGACCCCTATTGATAACAGATTGGTTTTCAACCAACCTTGGGTTGCCAGCCCTACTTAAGCATTACCTCCACGAAAAACAAAATAATAGAAACAAAATAAATAAGCGCCCAGATTGCGTAATACATAATCACTCTCCTAAAAGTTCAGCGGGTAATTCAACATCGTCACCAAGTTTGCTTGCGACATAGCAACGCATGGCGGCTATCAATACCGTTGGGCCGTCCATAGCACCGCTAAAACTTGGCTTGCGAGCGCCGTATTGATTTTTTTTGTCTGGAGCGGGAAGCCACATCCATTCAATTTTCTCTCGCTCAATGATTGACCCGCCCTGCGCCCAGTCTGTTGACGGCTTGAAGCCCTCAACCACTTCAACGTAGGTGCGAAGCCCCTCGCATTTGGCGACTGCCCAATCAAGGGCGGCTCCTGTTAACTCACTTGTTTTCATTCGCTTTCTCCTAAAAAATGGGGTCGGGCGACCCCGGTTAAAAAAACTTTTTGACACCCGTTAGAAGCCGCCCTCGACGAGTAGTTTGCGCCAGTCACGCGGCAACGGATGGTATTCAGGCACTTGGTTGAGCCGGATGATTGCTTGTTTAATTTGCTCGGCGTGTGCATAAGTCTTGGCATCTTTCATAACGTAGTGCTTGGTCACAGCCACACGCTTGAGTGACTCAAGGTGTGACAGCAGTTCGTCTTTGGTTCTTAACCACAGCACAGGCGTTGTCCTGCGCTCAAAGGGTTCCTTCATCTTGGCTCGCACCTTGCGCTCGTCGCTCAGCTTCGAGAACGCCTCCATCACACTGCGCTTGTCCTTTGGAGAAACCCAGTCAGACCAGTGGATGCCGTCGTGCGGTATGTGCTTGCCCTCCTCGGCCAACAGCTTGACCAACTGACCGGGCGTGTGTGGTTCGCCGTCCTCGTGCAACTGCTCGGCTAGGTTCTTGAGTCGAGAGCGTGTGCGTAGCAACACGTCAAGGTATTCTGTGAACGCAGCGCGGCGTTGGGGTGAGGTGTTGCCCTTGTATGCGAGAGAAGATTTAACCCGCAGAATCTCAGCGTTGAGTGGCGGATGCAACACCTCCCACTGCTTGGCCTGCTGTTTGGCTCGTATCTTCTCACGCCGTAGTGTGGCCTTGTCTTGTGAGACGATGTGTTTGATGTGCTTGATGGTAGCGCTCGGTAGGTTCTGCGCTGCCAGTATGTTGTGAAGTTCCTTGAGGGTGTGCTTCATGTATTGAGGGTATTCGATAGCCATTGAGTGCTCCAGTTGGTTGATGATGTCCCAGATTGTATCAACAAAATCACAGTCTTGGTCAAAACACCGCCCAGATTCTCGGGTCAAATACAGGAGTGGGGACGGGCCGCAGGCCACGCCAGTCATAGCGCGTAAGGTTTTTATCCCAATCATCTACATTTTTTTCCTAACACTATAGCCCAAAGGATTTTTAAGCGAAGGAAGAGCGAAGGGGCGAGAAAACCAAAGCACACACTTACCAATAACTAATAATATATATTATATATAGATAGTAGTAGTAGTAAATTTCGTGCGCTAGAACTGGCGCGGCTTACAGACCGTCCTCACTCCCGAATCCATCGCTAGAATCTGGGACGGCCCAAAAATGGTGCACTCAAGTGTTGTTTTCATACCACACTTTTAATTGGGGTCAAGCGACCCCCATTTTGCTTGACGTAGACCTTGACCTTGTGTCGGATGTTGCCGTAGGTGTGGACGTAGACGAGTAGGTGACGCTCGCCTGTGGGGGTTTGGATTGTGCCAACGTCGTGCTTGAACCATTGGGTCTGTGTGGTGTTGACGTAGTCGTAGCGTTTCATTTGCGTTCTCCTTTGCGTTGAATGATTTGTTGGGCATACCAGTCGCGTAGCTGGCGCAGTTGTGCGAGAGCGAGTTCCTTGGGTAGAGGATGCTCGATGGGTAAGGGTAGCTGGGTCATGGATGTTCCTTCAAATAGTTTGAATGGTCGCACGTTGGGTGTGCAAATGGTTTGGATTGACAAAGAACGGAACAGCGGCGTGACTCTGCATCCACGCCGCTGAACAGAAATGGGGGTCAGATGACCCCAATTAAGCGAATGAAATGCTGTCGCGCAGTTCCTTGATGAGTTGGTCGAGTTGTTTCTTGGTCAAGCCAGCCGCAATGATTTCCGCACGCACAGCCTTGACGACTTTCGTAGGCACAGCGACAGCTTCACGCTTGCCGCTCTTCATGGGCCGCTTGGGGTGCAATCCGCAGATGCGTGAGAGCTTCTGTTCCGCCGCCGTATCCTTGGCAAACGTGAGTTGGCCTTTGTGGATTTGCGACTCATGGGGCTTCACGCCGTAGTGCTCGCCAATGGCCTTGGCCGCTTGGTTGCGATAGTCAAGGTAGGGTGTCTTCTTCGCATGAACGATGAGGGCATCTACGTTGGCCTGCAATGCGTCAGCATTGGCGCAGGTGAGTTGCACGAGGGCTTTGAATGATTGAGCCATTTGATTCTCCTAAAAGATTAAGTAACAAAGTAAATAGGGGTCAAGTGACCCCCAATCGACACGGCCTTACTGCCATCTCGATACATCTAGTTTACTTATGGGGGGTTTTCGGCTCATCTAAATAATGTCATTATTCGACCCCCACTATCCCCCCATCACCCCCTTTTGGGGCTAATCGTCGTCGCGACCATGAACACTGTTTCGCTCCCGCACCCACCATATTTGTAAATCGCTTTACAAAATACCCACCCCCATATTAAATAAATAGGCCTATTCAAAATTTTTTATAAAAATTTAAGAAAATCTCGGACATAAAAAAACCCCCGGGATTAGCCGGGGGTTAAGGAGAGTCCAACCTCTCAAGGAGAAGCAAATGCGCAACTGCTTGCACACTCACTCAAACATAGTGTACATTACGCACAACGAGGCTGCAATGGTCTACGCAAATGTTAGAACACTTAATTGATTTTGAACCCGAGGTGGGGATGCCCACAAACTTCACACCGCTTGAAAAAGCGGACGTGGTTCAAACTGTTGACGCTAAAATTAGCACAACAGAATGGCTAAAGAGTATTGGTGCTGTCGACACAGAAGAAGTGGTCAATAAAGCCCAAACTGAAGCTGCACGTAAGTCTTTCACAAACCTAGTTTCTGCCGCGCCTGCGGAAATCACGCACACTGCGCTCGCAGAAGTCAGAACGCCAAAAGCAGTTCAGCATTTAGTTGGGATGCTAACGGCATACGACTGGGAGTTTGTGGAGCAGGCCAAATCGCTGCGCGGTTATTGCGTGGCTAAGTTATTAGAAGAAGCCGAGAATCCCAGCGCCAACATCCGGCTTAAAGCTTTAGGGCTGCTGGGCAAGGTGACAGAGGTTGGTCTGTTCACAGACAAGATTGAGGTCAAGCAAGCGGAAATGTCTGACGCTGAGATCGAGCAGCGCATCAAGGACAAGTTGAATAAGTTCATGCAAGTTGTTGATGTGGTTGATGTTTCAGCCAAAGAAGAGTCCGATGAATCTTGAAAAGTTCACATCTATAAGCGCACGGGAGATCGAGGCTATTAAGCTGGCGCTCCCAACGCTGAGCACTAAAGAGAAGATTGAGTTGCTCGAAGATTTGGACGTGCGCGAAAAACGCGCAACACTTGCAGCAGCTAAAACCAATATGCTGGGTTTTGCAAGTGCGGTATACCCCGGGTTTAAGATTGGGCCACACCATAGAAAACTGGCTAAAATCTTTACGGATGTGATTGAGGGCAAGAAAAAGCGCGTCATCATTAACATCGCGCCTCGGATGGGTAAGTCCGAGTTCTCGTCCTATTTGTTCCCCGCATACTTCTTGGGCAAGTACCCAGAGAAGAAAATCATTATGGGAACCCACACGGCCAGTTTGTCTGAGGACTTTGGCCGTCGCATTCGTAACTTGATCGACTCGGAGGAGTACCGTGAAATATTCCCTACTACATTGGTGGCGGACGACCAGAAGGCTGCTGGGAAGTGGTCCACCTCCGCGGGTGGACAGTACTACGCCGCTGGCGTTGGCGGCGCTTTGGCAGGCCGGGGTGCCGATCTTTTCGTCATTGATGATCCGCATTCAGAACAAGACGTCAAAATAAATAGTCACTTGGCGTTCGATACGGCGTGGTCTTGGTTCCAGACCGGCCCACAACAGCGCTTGATGCCGGGCGGTGCGATCATTGTCATCATGACGCGCTGGAGTAAGCTCGACCTGACTGGGCGGCTTATTGACTACCAGACCAAGAACCCCAGCGCAGATCAGTGGGAGATCGTTGAGCTTCCGGCGATTCTGAATGAAGACACGGACAACGAGAAGTCACTCTGGCCGGAACAGTGGCCGCTGGAACAGCTCAAGGCTAAGAAGGCCAACATGGAGCCCCAGTACTGGAACGCCCAGTACATGCAGAACCCAACATCCAACGCTGCGGCCATCATCAGCCGCAAGCTGTGGAGAATTTGGGAGCAAGATGATCCCCCGACTTGTGACTATATTATTCAGTCATGGGATACGGCGTTTGAAGCCAAGACCAGCGCCGACTATTCGGCGTGTACCACTTGGGGGGTCTTCTATAATGAAGAAGAGAAAAACTCGGCGCAGATCATTTTGCTTGATGCGTTTAAGGATCGCATGGGGTTTCCAGAGCTAAAACGCATGGCGCTTAAACACTATAAGGCGTGGGAACCAGATGCGTTCATTATCGAAAAGAAAGCCGCGGGGGCTCCGCTCTTACAGGAACTGCGTGCTATGGGCATCCCCGCGCAGGAGACAAATCCGAGCCGCGGAAACGATAAGATCGCTCGAGTCAACGCTATTGCGGATCTATTTGCGTCAGGTATGGTCTGGGCTCCCGATACGCGTTGGGCCAAAGAGGTAATCGAAGAAGTTGCATCGTTCCCCAACGGCGAAAACGATGACTATGTGGACACGACATCTCAGGCCCTCATGCGCTTTAGGCAAGGCGGCTTTATTCAGTTAGACTCCGACGAGCGCGATGAGCCCGCTATCTTTCGCCGTCGCACACACGCATACTACTAAGGATTAACATGGCCTCCAGTTTTGATAAACCACTGTATAGCTCCCCCGCCACGATGGCGGCTGCGCAACAACAATCCGAAGAACCGATCGACGTGCAGCTTGAGAGCGACGAAGACGACGGCGAAGATATTGTCGAAGAACCCGAAGAATCGCCTGAGTTTGCGGCCAACTTGGCCGAAGAGATAGATGAAGCTGTGCTCCAGTCGCTGGGCATGGAGCTTTCAAGCGATATTGACAACGACCGTCAGTCCCGCAAAGAGTGGGAGAAGACCTACGTCATGGGTTTGAAACTCATGGGTTTGCAGTACGAAGAGCGCACTGAGCCTTGGAACGGTGCGTCGGGCGTGTTCCATCCGATGATTACAGAAGCCGTTGTCAGGTTCCAGTCAGAAACAGTGACGGAGCTGCTGCCTGCCCAAGGGCCTGTGCGCACAACTATCTGGGGTAAAGAAACGCCAGAGAAGAAGCAAGCTGCGACAAACGTCGAAGACGACATGAACTACGAGCTGGTCGAGAAGATGCCCGAGTTCCGCCCTGAGATGGAGCGCATGTTGTGGAGCTTGCCTGCCGCAGGCTCGGCGTTCAAGAAAGTGTATAAAGACCCAAGCTTGGGCCGTCAAGTGTCGATGTTTATCCCAGCCGAGGATGTCATATTGCCTTATGGCACGACCGATCAGCGCATGGCTCCCCGCGTGACGCACCAGATGCGCATGCACAAGAATGACATTCTGAAGCTGATCGCCTCTGGGTTTTACCGCGACGTCGACCTGCCCGATCCCAGCAAACAGACTGACGAGATTCAGAAAGCCAAAGACCAAGAGACTGGGTTTAACGACATCAACGATGATCGTTACACGTTGTACGAATCGCTGGTTGACTTGGATCTGGACGGCTACAACGACGTGGATGAGAACAACGACGAGACTGGGATCGCACTACCCTACGTCGTCACGGTTATTAAAGGAACAGGTACTGTCCTGTCGATCCGCCGTAACTGGAGAGAAGATGACCCACTTAAACTCAAGCGCCAGCACTTTGTCCACTACCAGTACATACCCGGTTTCGGAGCTTACGGCTTCGGTCTATTCCACCTCATCGGGGGTTTTGCTAAATCGGCAACCTCGCTCATGCGCCAGCTTGTTGATGCCGGGACACTCTCAAACCTCCCCGGTGGCCTCAAGTCCCGCGGCTTACGAATCAAAGGCGACGATACCCCGATTGCTCCGGGCGAGTTCCGCGACGTAGACATCGGCTCTGGTGCGCTGCGCGACAACATCTTACCGCTGCCTTACAAAGAACCCAGCCAAGTTTTGTACACCCTGCTCAACAACATCGTTGAAGAGGGTCGTCGGTTTGCCGCCACTGCGGACATGCAGATCAGCGACATGTCGAGCCAAGCCCCCGTGGGTACAACGCTTGCACTCTTGGAGCGCCAGCTTAAAGTGATGACGGCTGTTCAGGCCCGGGTGCACTACGCGTTCAAGCAAGAGTTGCAACTGCTGGCCGAGATCATCAAGGAAGATACTCCCGACGAGTATCCGTTCCAGCCTGAAAAGGGTAGCCGTAAGTCTAAGAAGTCCGACTTCTCGCACGTGGACATTATCCCCGTGAGCGATCCCAACGCGTCCACCATGTCTCAGCGTGTGGTGCAGTACCAAGCTGTGATTCAAATGGCGCAGATGGCTCCGGACATCTACAACCTGCCAGAACTGCACCGCCGCATGTTGGAGGTCTTGGGTATTAAGAACCCCGACAAGTTGGTCCCGCTGCCGGATGACCACAAGCCAGTCGACCCCGTGTCCGAAAACGTCAATGCGCTTAGCGGCGAGCCGCTCAAAGCGTTCCAGTTCCAAGACCACCAGTCGCACATTGCTGTGCACACGGCCATGATGCAGGATCCCCAGATCATGCAGATGATTGGGCAGAACCCGAAAGCGCCGATGATTATGGCCGCGATGCAAGCGCATATTGCCGAGCACGTTGGGTTCGAGTACCGCAAACAAGTCGAAGCGCAACTGGGCATGGCGTTGCCAGCACAAGACGAGGCACTCCCCCCACAAGCTGAACAGGCCATCTCAGGTCTCATGGCTCAGGCCGCACAACGTGTGTTGCAGCAGCACCAGCAAATGGCCGCGCAGCAGCAAGCGCAGCAGAATCAGCAAGATCCGCTCATTCAGATGCAGCAGCAAGAGTTGCAGATTCGCCAGCAAGAAGTCCAGATCAAAGCCCAAGAGGTGCAGATCAAGGCGCAGCAGGCGCAGACTCAAGCAGCCATCGAGCAGGCCAAACTCCAGAACAGCGCCCAGATGCACGCCCAGAAACTGGCGCTGGAGAAGGAAAAGATTGGCGGTAACTTGCAGCTAAACGCCATGAAAGTGGGCATAGATGCCCAACGATCCAAACACCAAATCGCTTCGCAAGAACATCAGTTTGGTGTGAAGACCGGGGTGGAGATTGCCAAGCACAAGCAAGAGCAACAAAACGCGCAGCGTGGTCAGATGCTCGATACTGCCAAAGAGATGATGAAAGCCCAGATGCAAACACGTAACAAACCGGAACCTAAAGGTAACGCATGATCCACGAATTCGCACGCGTATTGCGCGACCAAATACGCAAAGACTTAAACAACTACGCCGATGACCTTGCAAGTGGTCATTGCCGCAACTTTGAAGAATATCAAAAACTCTGTGGGGTGATTCAGGGTCTTGCCCAAGCAGAGCGTTACATCATAGACCTTGCAGAGAAAGTAGAGAAATCAGATGAGTGATCTTATTTTGCCCCCGGGTTTGGTTTTGCCACCAACCATTCAACCAACTGAACAACCCGAACCGGATGCGACTCCTGAGGAAAAAGGCACGTTGTTGCCCGAACCTTCAGGGTACAAACTGCTCTGCGCCGTGCCAGACGTGTCTGACAAGATCGCCGGGACAGAACTGGACTTGGTTAAGCCGTCGGATCTGATCCGACAAGAAGAGCACTCAACTACCGTCTTGTTTGTTTTGAAAACAGGCGTAGACGCTTACAAAGACACCAACAAGTTCCCCACAGGAGCTTGGTGCAAGGCCGGAGATTTTGTGATTGTGCGAGCTTACGCTGGTACGCGTTTCAAGATTTACGGTAAAGAGTTCCGCCTCATCAACGACGATCAAATCGAAGCTGTGGTGGATGATCCCCGCGGAATTACCCGCGCATACTAAGGAGTGGCTATGCCCGAAGAGTTTAAGTTTCCAGACGAGCTGGACACGGAGAAAACCTCCGCCAGAAATGACGACACGCTTGAGATCGAACTGGTCGACGATACACCAGAAGCGGACAGGGGGCGTAAGCCACTTGACCGTGAGGTAAGCGACCCAACCGATGACGAAATCGAGAATTACTCGGACAACGTCAAAAAGCGTATTAAAGAGTTGACGCATGCGCGTCATGACGAGCGCCGCCGCGCCGACCAGATCGCCCGTGAGCGGGAAGAGTTGGAACGCATGGCCCAGCAGTTGCTCAATGAGAATAAACAACTCAAGCAATACGTCAATACCGGCTCGCAAGAATACGCAACCACTCTGAAGTCTGCGGCGGAACAGTCGTTGGACATGGCGCGTAAGAACTTGAAAGCTGCACAGGAATCGTTTGATAGCGATGCCATCATTGCAGCCAGCGAAGCTCTGACCGATGCCAAGATGCGTTTGATGGAGGCAAATAATTTTCGCCCTGCCTCTTTACAAGTTGACGAAACTCCTGTACAACGTCAACCTCAAGCACCCCAACAGGTACAACCGGACGAAAAATCCCTGCGCTGGCAGGCAAAAAACCAGTGGTTCGGAGCACCGGGGTTCGAAGAAATTACCAGCTTTGCACTAGGGCTGCACCAAAAACTAGTCAACTCCGGGGTTGACCCGCAATCTGACGAGTACTTCAACGCGGTTGATGCTCGCATAAAAAGAACCTTTCCCGAAATTTTTGGGGAAGAAATAACGCGTAGTAACGCAGAGTCATCTTCACGCAAAACAGCAAGCGTGGTTGCACCTGCAACACGAACGGCTGGGAAAAAACGTGTCCAACTCACACTGACGCAACAAGCGTTAGCGAAGAAGTTTGGTCTGTCTAACCAGCAATATGCTGAACAAGTTTTGAAATTGGAGAATTAAAATGGCTACTGATAACCGCGTTAATCGTGATCTCGTGTCACGCGAAAAGTCTGTACGGTATGAATACAAACCGGCAGCACACTTGCCTGAACCGACCCCTATTCCGGGCACGTCATTCCGTTGGATTATGACTTCGCTCATGGGTAAGGAAGAACCGACCAACGTGTCTCGTAAGATGCGCGAAGGTTGGGAGCCGGTGAAGGCGGCTGACCATCCAGAATTGATGTTGACTGGCGATAAGAACGGAAACGTGGAAATTGGCGGTTTGATGTTGTGCAGAATGCCAACCGAACGCCTCGAAGCGATGATGGAGTATTACGCCAAACAAAACCAATCCCAGATGGAATCAGTCGACAACAATTTTATGCGTCAGCAAGATCCGCGTATGCCGCTGTTCTCGGACCGCAAGTCCACTTCGACACGTGGCAGCGCATTTGGTACTGGTTCTAAATAACTTTTGGAGTTTATAAATGGCTTATCCTATTGTCCCCGCGCCCTATGGGTTCGAGGCGATCAATGAGCTGGGTGGCTTGCCCTACGCTGGCAGCACTCGTTCATTGCCCATCGCTTCTGGCTACAACACGAGCATGTTCTATGGCGATATCGTCCAGTTGTCTGGCGGTACTGTTGTTACTACATCTATGTCTGCCACCTCTACCCCCGGTACAGCTACCGCTGGCACTTTGGGTATCTTCGTTGGTTGCGAATATGTGAACTCGTCCGGTCAAACCGTCCGCGCTCAATATTGGCCCGCCAACACTGTGTCTAACAACGCAGTTGCTTACGTGATCGACGATCCACGTGTTGTGTTCAAGGCTGTGATGACCGTTCAAGGTACATCGTTGGCTAACACCGGCACTACCGTTGGTTACGCTAATGCTACTTTCATTGGTACTAACTTGTACGCTATCACTGGCAATACAGGTAACACCAACACCGGCGACTCAG
>Ga0207959_1000357_pt1 | contig 12267 bp, 16 predicted proteins | sample CryBogCBH20Aug07_FD_184609 | JGI IMG/M metagenome (GOLD analysis project Ga0207959, IMG submission 184609) | Freshwater microbial communities from Crystal Bog, Wisconsin, USA - CBH20Aug07 (SPAdes) (version 2) | ecosystem: Environmental > Aquatic > Freshwater > Lake | place: Crystal Bog... | reverse complement strand
CCGCAAGCATGGTGGCGAGATTGGTGCAAACATGCACCCACTTTCCACGGCTGCTAAGGGAACTGAGCCAAAGGCTCACAAGTCTTACGAGCCTGAACACGATTAATATAAGCGAGGGGGTGTAAAAGCCCCCTCACTTTCTCATGGGTGCCATATGACCGCAGCATGGACACGTTCTGAAGGCAAGTCACCGTCCGGCGGTTTAAACGCCAAGGGACGCGCTTCTGCTCGTGCAGAGGGCCACAACCTAAAGGCACCGACGAAGGATAAAGAGAATCCTCGTCATGACAATTTTTGCTCCCGTATGACCGGGATGAAGCGGAAAATGACTGGCTCAGCCAAAGCTGCTGATCCAGATAGCCGCATTAATAAATCACTCCGTAAGTGGGGTTGCTAATGTCTGATAAGCCATTTTGGGAAACTAAGCTGCCCAAAGACCACCACACAAAACACTTGTCGCATAAGCAAGAGCAAAGTGCTAAAGCTAGGGCAAGAGCGGCTGGTAGACCTTGGCCAAATTTGGTAGATAATGCCGCTGCGGCACGGAAAAAAGGTAAGTAATTATGGCTACGATTTCTCAAACTGGCGTTGTCTGGGATTCAATCACCAAGAATGGCAAGCATGAGCCATTTGAATTACAGGTAGGCCGTGGATTAATTACCAACCACCAGCCCGTAGAAATTTTTGGTTACAGCACACAGGTTGCGGGTACTGCTCTTGGCCCATTGTGGGAAGGCTTAACGCAATCTGGCGGCGCATATGCCTATCCGGGAACTGCTGGTGTTGTTGTTCTTCTCAGCGCGTCTGGCGCAACTGATGCTGGTTTGATTGTTCAGGTCAACGGTTTGGATGCAAACTACAATTTGCTTTCTGAAGCCGTCACTTTAAACGGTTCAGGCACTGCGACGACAACCAATTCGTTTTTCCGTATTAATGGCATGTTTATAACGAATGGCGTTAATGCGGGTATTATTACGGGTAAGATTGCTACTGTTCTTTATGCCCAGATCAACGCAGGTGTTGGTCAGACGCAGATGTCGCTTTACACCGTGCCAAAAGGTTACACGTTTTATCTGTCATATGTTCAGGGCAACGCAAGTATCGGATTTACGTCCAGCAACTACATGATTTTTGCTGAATATAATAAATTCAACATTGCCAATACCATTCAGGAAAATGGTTACAATTACACCGTGAACGGCAATACGACACTGCTGTCGCAGTCGCCATTCGTGCAAATTTTTAACATTCCATACACGGTCCCTGTGGGCCACCCCGGCGGAACGGATATCCAATTCCAAATGAAGTCCAATACAGGCGGCCCATTTGTTGGTTCAATCTTCGCAGGTGGTTATCTTATTGCTGATGCTACTAACACGAACTTCTAATTAGGAGTCGTTATGACCACGAGCAATACATATGCTTTTAACCCAAGCTTAGGCGAGTTGACGCTGTACGCGTTCAATTTGGCTGGGGTTAGAAACACTGCCCTTACTCAAGAGCATATGGAATCGGCTCGTATGGCGACCAACTTAATGTTGTCTCGCTGGGCCAACCAAGGCGTTAATCTTTGGAAGGTTGAACTTGTGACGGTCAATCTCGTCACGGGAACTTCCACGTATAGTGTTGACCCAAATGTGGTCATGGTTTTGGATGCGTATGTCACGACTAACAATAGCGGACAAAACATAGACCGCATTATTCTTCCAGTTAGCCGTACAGAATACGCTTCTTATCCCAATAAGACGCAACAAGGCTTCACCACGATATACTGGTTTGATCGTCTTATTAGCCCAACATTGACTGTCTGGCCTGTCCCAAACACATCTAATGGGCCGTCTACATTATCATATTACGCAGTGACACAAATTCAGGACAGCAACTTTACGGGCGGACAAACGGTTGATATTCCGTATCGTTGGTTGGAAGCTTTTGCTAATGGCTTGGCGTATCGTTTAGCCCGTATATGGAACCCTGCATTAGTTCAAATGCTTAAAGCTGAAGCAGATGAGTCGTATGCAATAGCTGCTCAACAGGACGTTGAGTATGTGCAGATGTATGTGTCGCCTCAGGTCTCCGGCTACTGGCGCAATTAAGGAGGCGTAAATGGGTTATGCCTCACAATCCGGTCGCGCTAGGACAAGCAGTAAAAATCCACAAGCCTTTGGCGTGTGTGACCGTTGCGGCATGTGGTACAACCACGTTGATTTAGCTTGGCAATTCCAGTGGGGAGGGGCAAGTTTAATAAATCAACGCATCCTTGTTTGCAAACCTTGCACTGATATTCCGCAAAACCAGCTTCGCGCTATTGTGCTTCCGGCTGATCCGGTTCCAGTTATGAATCCCCGTACAGAACCGTATGCTGCGGATGAGACGGACTATACGGTTACGTCGTTGAACGCGACGACAGACCCAACAACTGGGTTGCAAGTTACAAATCCAACATTCCTAGTGGATGAAAATGGTAACAATGTAACAAGCCAGCCAATTGGTGCGCCTGTTGGATTGACTCAAGCTGCCATTATGCCGTTGCAGAACACCATAACTTATGGCGTACCGCTTCCGGTTGTGTCCATGACCGCAAATGGCGGGACAATCATCACGGTAACATGCTCTGCTTCAACGGGGCTTAGCACAAATGACCAAATCTCTGTGGCGGGTACACTTAATGGTGCGGCCACTGACGGTTTCTACAGCGTGACCGTAAACACAGCGACACAATTTACCTACACAGTTGCCCAAAACGTAGCTTCTGGTAGTATCTTGGGGTCTACAACACTGGTTAAAACTGCTATAGTTGGTGTGCCGTACAATTATTCGCAGATACCTCAGACAGGGCCGCTGGCATGAGCAACGTAACAATTCCTAATCTGCCCTCAGTCACGAGCCTTAGTGGGTCGTCTCAACTTCAGGTAGTTCAAAACGGTACATCTTACCGCGCTACGGCGCAGCAGATTGCCAATCTTAATGCTAATGGTGGAACAGTAACGTCTATTACGGCGCAAAACCCACTTTCTGGTGGAACTATTACAACTACAGGTACAATTGGTCTTAATAACAATGGCGTGACCAATACATACCTTGCTCAAATGCCGGGCTATACGGTTAAGGGCAACAATACATCAGGCTCAGCCCAACCCATAGATATGACGGCATCTCAGTTTATTGCCGCATTTGGCGTTGGCACGGTTACATCGGTTGCGACGGGTTCCGGTCTATCGGGTGGTCCAATTACAACTACTGGCACAATTTCTATTGCCGCCACAGGTGTAACGTCTGGAACTTACGGCTCCGCATCTACTGTTCCCGTCATCACGGTTAATTCGCAGGGCCAACTTACTGTTGCATCTAATACCAATATCTCCATTCCGTCAGGACAAGTTTCCGGCCTTGGAACGATGGCGACGCAAAATGCTAACGCCGTTGCGATTACAGGTGGTAACATAAATGGTACTACAATTGGCGGAACAACTCCTGCGGCGGCTACGTTTACTGCTCTTACAGCAACGGGCAGCACCAATCTTTCTACAGTAGCATCAGGCACTTGGAACGGCACACCAATCGCTGTTGCTTACGGCGGAACTGGGGCTACTACAGCATCTGGTGCGCGTACCAATCTTTCTGCGGCTCAGTCTGGCGCAAATAGCGATATTACTAGTCTGACTGGCCTGACTACGCCTCTTGCTGAGACGGAAGGCGGTACAGGCTATGGATCATATACGACGGGTGACATTCTTTATGCTTCGTCATCTTCCACCTTGGCCCGTCTTAATGACGTGGCTACTGGCAATGCTCTTATTTCTGGCGGCGTCGGTTCCCCTCCGTCTTATGGTAAGATTGGCCTTACTACGCACGTAAGCGGCACATTGCCTGTCGCTAATGGCGGCACGGGCGCGACTACATTGACGGGTTATCTTGTTGGCAATGGGACAAGCGCAGTAACGGCTGTATCTACAATTCCAAACGCCGGGCTGACCAATTCATCCATTACGATTGGCTCAACCGCAATTTCACTGGGCGCATCAACGTCTACGTTGTCAGGTTTGACAACAGTTACGGTTACGCAAGACCCGACTGCTGCATTGCAGTTGTCCACCAAGCAATATGTTGACGGTCAAGTCGCATCGGTCAGCAATACGACCTACCACACTGCGGCGGCTGCGGCGACAACCGCCAATTTAACTGCAACCTACAACAACGGAACCGCTGGTGTTGGCGCGACGTTAACCAATAGTGGGGCGCAAGCAGCATTTGCGGTTGATGGTTATACCGCATCGTTGAATGACCGCATCCTTGTTAAGGATATGACGACTGCCGCTTATAACGGAATTTACACGGTTACTACGGTTGGTTCCGGCGCAATAAACTGGGTTTTGACCCGCGCAACTGACTTTAATACGGTTGGCACTGGCCCAAATTACATTGAAACTGGCGCTGGTGTGTTTATTTCTGGCGGCACGACATGGGGTTCAACCTCATGGGTGATGAATACAACTGGTACAATTACGGTTGGTTCTACGTCCCTTGTGTGGGTGCAAACATCATCTGCTGGTAACTTTACTGTTACGGCCCCAATTACCAAGACGGGTAATACCATTGGCCTTGGTACGGTAGGCGTTGCAAACGGCGGTACGGGTCTGACCACATTGACTGCATACGGTTTGTTGTATGCTGCAACTACGTCATCTGTAGGTCAGATATCGCCATCTACCACGGGCTACCCGTTGCTCTCCACTGGCGCTTCAACGGCTCCTGCGTTTGGTCAATTGTCCTTAACGGCTGGTGTAACGGGTACGCTTCCCGTTGGCAACGGCGGCACAGGTACGGCTACGGCGTTTACCACCGGATCGGTTGTATTTGCGGGTGCATCTGGCGTCTATTCGCAGAACAACACCAAGTTTTTTTGGGATAACACCAATAACCGTTTGGGTATTAACACCGCGTCGCCACAAACGCAGTTGACAATTCTTTCCAATACGCAAACGACTACGCCAACGGCTACGCTTCCGGCTGGTACGGACGTTTACATTGTTGGCGCGAATGCCGCCAATACCCGTATTACGCAAGACGCTTACGGAACTGGCGCTTATGGTGTGTTCACGGCACGACAAGCCCGTGGCACGGCTGCATCTCCTACGGCATCGCAGTCCGGCGATTTCTTGGCGCAATTTACGGCCCGTGGTTATGGCGCAACTGCATTTGGCACGGCGTCTACGGGTTACATTGCGTTTTCTGCGGCGGAAAACTTTACGGACACGGCGCAGGGTACATATGCGGGTATTTACACAACGCCAACGGGCAGCAACTCAATTGCTGAAGTATTTCGTTTTGGCCCGGCTGGTCAATTAGGTATTGGCGGCGCTACATACGGCACGTCTGGTTATGTCCTGACATCAGGTGGTGCATCTGCTGCTCCAACGTGGTCGCAAGTTTCTGCTACGGCTCTTAGTGGCACGGTTCCAGTTGCCAACGGTGGTACGGGCCTTACAACTTATGCGGTTGGCGATCTTCTTTATGCTTCCGGCACAACGACCCTTTCTCGCCTTGCGGATGTAGCAACGGGTAACGTGTTATTGTCCGGCGGTGTGGGCGTGGCTCCTTCGTGGGGTCAAGTCTCCCTTACAACGGCTGTTACTGGAACGCTTCCCGCCACAAATGGTGGTACAGGTCAAGCATCCTATACCATTGGCGATCTGCTTTATGCCTCATCAACGACGGCACTTTCCCGTTTGTCTGATGTTGCTACGGGTTCTGTATTGGTTTCCGGCGGAACTTCCACGGCTCCGGCTTGGTCTTCTTCGCCAACAATTAGCGGCACAACAACGTCTGGCTACTTCATTGCAAACGGCGCGATTACATCGTCCCTTAATGCTGGTGCTTATTCCTATGGTACGTTGGCTTATTCTGACACTAACATATTCTTGTCGCTTACCTCATCGGTAAATAGTTACAACCAAATGGTATTGCAAAATACCAACGCGGGTGCATCTGCTTCTACCAATTTTATTGTTTCCAATAATAACGGAACCAACAGCACGTACTTTGGTGAATTTGGCATGAATTCGTCTGGGTTCACGGGTTCTGGTGCATTCAATGCTGCCAATGCCGTATATTTAGATGCAACATCTGCTGACCTTGTAATTGGAACAACAACCGCAAACGCCATTCATTTTGTCGTAAATAGCGGCACAACTGATGCAATGACCATTGCATCCGGTGGCACGGTAACAATTGGTACGCTTAACCTTACCAATGCGCTTGGTACATCTTATGGCGGCACTGGCCTTACATCGTTTACTTCTGGTGGTGCGGTTTATGCGACATCTACGTCCGCATTAACAACCGGAACGCTTCCAATCGCATCGGGCGGCACGAATAGCACGGCTACGCCAACGGCTGGCGGTGTTGGATACGGCACGGGTACGGCTCATGCTTATTCTGCGGCGGGTACTTCTGGTCAACCTTTGATTTCTGCGGGATCAAGCGCACCTGCATTTGGAACGCTTGCCCTTGGTACGGCCAACACCAACGTAAGCGGTACGTTAACGGTTACTAACGGTGGTACGGGTGCTGCCACATTTACTGCCAACGGTGTTATTTACGGCAACACAACAAGCGCATTGGGCGTCACCGCCGCAGGTACTACTGGTCAGGTATTGATTGCAACGACCAGTTCCGCCCCTTCATGGGGCCAAGTATCGTTAACGGCTGGTGTAACAGGCACATTACCTGTCGCTAACGGTGGTACGGGTATTACAACTACGCCATCCAACGGCCAAATCCCAATTGGTAACGGCACGAACTACACGGCTGCTACGTTAACGGCGGGTGCAGGTATTACCATTACTAACGCATCCGGCTCTGTTACGGTTGCGGGTACAGGTTCAACTATTAACTCCCAGACGACTGGTTATACGCTTGTGGCGGGTGATGCGGGTAAAACAATATCAATCACCACTGGTGGTGTGACTGTTCCCAACTCAATCTTGTCAGCGGGTAACATTGTTACTATCTACAATAACTCAGGTAGCAGCCAGACAATCACGCAAGGCTCTGGTGTAACAATGCAGTGGGCAGGTCAATCTTCATCCACAACAGGAAACAGGACGCTTGGATTATACGGAATTTGCACTATAATCTTTATCACATCTTCTAACGCTGTCATTTCTGGCGCAGGGCTGACGTAACATGACTATTATGCAAAGTTTTTTTACGACCGCTGGCGTAACCGCTGCTGCTCCCGGTTCTATTACATACAATTCTGCTGGTCCATTTAGTTGGACAGCACCTGCGGGTGTTACATCTGTGTCTGTCGTCGCGGTAGGCGGTGGCGGTGGTGCAGGGTACTCTGGTGGTGGTGGCGCTGGCGGTGGCGGTCTTGGATATTATAACAATTATACAGTAACGCCCGGTTCAACATATAATGGATATGTTGGCGGCGCAGGGTCTGCTGGTAATGGAGCAGGGCCGTACCCCCAAGGTACTCCGGGCGGGACAAGTTATTTTGTTTCAACACCTACTGTTTTTGGCGGCGGTGGATGTGGGGCTTCATTTACCCCCGCTGGTGGGGCTGTTGGCGGTCCGGGCGGTACGCATGGTGGCGGCGGCGGCGGTAACGGCGGTGCGGGTGGTCCGGGAAAACAAGTTACTCCATATGCCGCTCAAGGTGGCGGTGGCGGTGGAGCCGCCGGATATTCAGGAAATGGTGGCGCTGGCGGTAATGCAAGAACCGCAGGTAAGGGCTGTTCTGGCTCTGGTGGCGGTGGCGGCGGTGGCTCTGGCGTTGGCTATCAATCAAACAATGGAGGAAGTGGCGGCGGCGGAGTTGGTCTTTTGGGGCAAGGACCAAATGGAGCCGGGGCGGGTGTAAGTGCAGATGCGAAAGGCGGGTACGGAGGGTCATCTGGTAGCAATGCTACAGCCGCTACAGGTACGTGCTATCAAAATGGAAGTCCCGGAGGTTCTTATGGCGGCGGCGGAGCAAGCGGCGGCGTTAATATTTGCTGCTCTTATGGCGTTGGTAATTCTGGATCAGGCGCGGTTGGCGCAGTACGTATCATGTGGCCCGGAACTACACGTTCATTCCCATCAACTTCAGCAGGGTCGCCATAATGTCTAATTGGTATATTCAAGTTGATGAACAAGGTAATACAATTAACCATCCATTGATGGAGGAAAACCTTATTGATATTTATCCAAATGGTATTCCAGCGCAATACCAACCATTTATCCGTATACCAATCCCAACGCCAAATGTTTTTCAAACGGTAGGAAATGTTCCTTCGTATGAAAAAATTAATGGCGTTTGGCAGGATGTATGGCCTTTAATTTCTGATTTAGACGAAAAAATTACTCAAACTAAATTGGAAATTGATCAATTGGTTTCAAATATTAAAACTGATCGGATTGCGAAGGTTAATGCTTTAATTATAAATTCATCAACAACTGATGCGCAAAAATTTGCATATAATAATTATCTTGCACAATTGCAGGACTATACGGTAACGGATTATTTGAATTGGGAAGTGCCTAAGATACCTAAGTTAGATTCAAACGGGAATATCATATCTTAAAAAAGGAAATAAGATGTCTGATGCCATTAATGGTTGGCACTACTTCACGTCACCTATCTATAAGTTTAATAAACCAGAATTTTTAAAAACAGCCGCCAAAGTATGCACGGAAAAATTAGCGGAAGTTAAAAAAACAACCAAGTTAGACGATGTATACCCATTATATAATACTGGGCCATTGCATATTGATGATAGGCTAAATGACCTTGTTAATTATGTATTGGAAACGTCTTGGAAAATTCTGGACGACCAAGGATACAATATGAGTTTGTATCGTATGGAAATGTATGAATTTTGGTGTCAAGAACATCATTACCGTTCAGGACACGAAAAACATTTTCATAATTCAGTTATTTCTGGATTTTATTTTATAGATACGCCGCCTGATGGATGTAAACTGGTTATCCATGAGCCAAGATCAACTAAAGAATTTGTTTCTTTAATTGAAAAAGACTCATCACAAGCAACATACGCCAGTAACATGATTAATTTTACGCCAGAAGCGGGATCAATTATGTTTGCTAATTCTTGGTTGCCGCATTCTTTTACGCGAAATTTATCCAAAAAACCATTTCGTATGATTCATTTTAATGTTGGTGTCTCATATGTTCCACCTGTTACCTTTCAACCATCAGCAACGGTTATTTAAACATGATTACTAATTATACTGCTGAAAAATCATCTATTATTTATCCTCATGTTTATTGGGAAGGATATTTTACAAATGAAGAATTGGCATTAATTGTTGAATATTGCGAAAACAAAAAATTAGAAAATGGTAAAGTTCAAGATGACATTATGAAAGATATGAGAAAATCAAAAATAAATTTTAGCAATCCTGACGAAGAAAATAGGTGGATTTTTAATAAATTGAACAATTTTGTTCAGATGATAAATGATAAATTTTATAACTTTGACCTTGTTGGATATAACAACTTTCAATTTTCTACATACAATGCAAAAGAAAAAGGTCATTACGATTGGCATGTTGATAGTTTTGTTGGGAAACAAAATCCAGAGGGTAATGGACTTCATCGGAAGTTATCCATGACATTGCTTTTGAATGATGATTTTGAAGGCGGCGATTTTGAAATTAACCTATCTCAGCCCCAAAAAATTGATGTAAAAAAAGGAAGGGCAATTTTTTTTCCATCTTATACTTTGCACCGCGTAACGCCCGTCACCAAGGGCATACGCAAGTCACTGGTCATTTGGGTTGAAGGCCCACGTTGGAAATGAAGAAGTACGGAATCCGGTTTAATAAGTCCCGTGGTCAGCCCGGTCGCGGGACGGAGGATCACGTCTGGCGGGTGTTTGAAAACGGCAAAGAGTACCTGTTTAAGCATTTGGACATACAGGTTCCCGTCAAGGATGAAAGGGATGGCGGGGATTGGAATATTGTCTGCTTTGGTGTATTATCCATTGACCGCGACACTTCTACGGCAATTATCCGGGATTCTTAACTATGACCCTGACAGACCATATTGATACAGGCGTTAAACATTTTATGGATTGGCTGTCGCTCTCCGCTGCATTGGGTAGTATTATGGGTTGGATACCGGAAGTTGGCGCGTTTTTTCCTATTATTTGGTACGGAATTAAAATTTACGAGACTGATACAGTTCAAAGTTTGTTAGGCAAGAAGGGCAAATCTAATGTCAGTGACGACTAATTTAGCCCTAAACGAACCAGCGTATAACAGCACGTCCCCCACATGGGACCAGCCACTCAATTATAACGCCACAATTCTTGACCAGATGTATGGCAATACTACGTCCGTTTCTGTGAACACGGGCGGCTCTACGACTTACACTAATATTGCGGCGCCAAGCGCGACGGCGGCGGGTTCTACGTCTCAGGCCATGAGATTTAACCTTACGGGCGCATTGGCGGCCAACCAGAACGTGCTTTTGCCGCAAGGCGTGGCTGGAATGTGGATTGTTACAAATGGCACGTCTGGCACATATACAGTAACAATGGGGTCCAATAACGGCAGCAATGCTGCGGCTGGGACGACCGTGGCCGTCCCCCAAGGTTATAGCACTATTATCTATTGTGACGGCACCAATGTTAAGAAGGCGGATGATGGAATCATTCAAAGTGGTTCTATTTCCGGCAACTTGACGGTTAGCGGCAGTATTACTGCGGGAACTACGATTGCGGCGGGAACTTCTATGTCAGCGGCCACCACGGTCACTGCCGGAACTTCTGTCAACGACGCCATTGGCAATGTCCGTAGCATCCCAATTAACTCCCAAACATCTTCCTATGTATTGGTGGCATCTGACAATGGTAAGGCTATTGCCATTACAACTGGCGGTATCACTGTTCCCAACTCTGTAATGTCTGCGGGTAATGCCGTCACAATCTATAATAATTCCGGCAGCAGCCAAACAATTTCCCAAGGTTCTGGCCTGACGCTGCAATGGGCTGGGCAAGCCACCTCCACAACAGGCGACAGAACACTTGGCTTGTACGGTATTTGCACAATTCTTTTTGTGTCAGCATCAAATGCGATAATTTCCGGCGCTGGTTTAACGTAATGAAATTTACGTGGGAATTTCCGCAATTTATAGTTAGCCCACAATATGATGGCCTAGCCAACGTGGTTACGGCCATTAATTGGGTATGCACGGGTACGGATGGGATACATACAGCATCAACATCCGGGACGGCCAGTTTAGGATCACCAAACCCCGCAGAATTTGTGCCATATGCAAATATTACGCAACAAATGGCCTATGCATGGGTATCAGGTTGCATTAGTATGCCCGGCGTTGAGGCGCAAATCGCTTCACAAATTAACCTACTAGGTGAAACAACGTCACAAACCCAACAACCACCATTTTAAGAGGATATAATGGATAATCTTGAACTTGACCTTAAACTTACCGTTGCTCACGTTAACACTGTGCTTAAGCATCTTGGTGCTGGCGTCTATGCTGAAGTTGCTGATCTTATTAGCCTTTTACATGGTCAAGCAAAGCCTCAAGTTGAAGCTGCAGCTGTTGCGCCTGTTGCGGCGGAACCAGCACCGGAAAATCCACCTGCTGAATAATATGGATTAAGTATGGACCCGTTTACCCTCATCGCTGGCGCGACTGCAATCTACAATAGCATTAAGTCCGCCGTCGATGCAGGGCAGGACGTAATGGAAACTGCAGAAAAAGTGGGCAATCTTTTCAGTAAGGTTGCCCAAATTGTTACTATTGCGTCAACTCCTCGCAGAAAGAAAATGTTCCAAAGCCAAGCTGAGTTTGAGGCTGAGGCGGTCAAAATTTATGCCGCCAAAGCTAAGGCTCAGCAAATGCAATTGGACGTTAAAAACATGTTTGTGGGACAATATGGTCCCGCCGCATGGGAAGGTATTCAGCGTTCAGTCATTGAGATGCGGAAGGAAGCTGCCCGTCAAGCTGCGGCTGCCTTGAAGGAACAGGAAGAAAACCGCAAGGATTTGATTATGGTTAGCAGTATTGTGGGTTTTCTGGTATTAGGCATTGGCGCGATTGGCTTATATCTTATGTTGACGGTGAAATAACATGGACATTATAGAATCTGGGAAACCTATTTCAGCTAAAGGCCAGAAAGGATTTTCCGCACGGCATGGCATGACAAATACCAGAATCCATAAAATTTGGGCTGGTATGATTGAACGCGGACTTCCAAATTACAAAGATTCACATCGTTATTATGA
>Ga0207959_1000343_pt1 | contig 12535 bp, 17 predicted proteins | sample CryBogCBH20Aug07_FD_184609 | JGI IMG/M metagenome (GOLD analysis project Ga0207959, IMG submission 184609) | Freshwater microbial communities from Crystal Bog, Wisconsin, USA - CBH20Aug07 (SPAdes) (version 2) | ecosystem: Environmental > Aquatic > Freshwater > Lake | place: Crystal Bog... | reverse complement strand
GAAGTACGAAGGCAGCCCCTTGTAGTGGATGCTGTGTTCTGCCCAGAGGTTCTCACCGCAGATGCGCCAGTCCTCAGGGATTTCGTAGGAGATGCTGGACCAGATTTGCTTGACCCACGCGCGATCCTCACCGCCTCGGCTGTCAATGCTGCGGGCGTGAATGTGATCGCGGTACATGGTAGTGTTCTCACCATCCATCTTCTCGGTAACGATGACGCGCTTGCCTTCAAAGGCAGACAGATCACGGATTACCCGGTCGTCATCATGAACGCCAGGAGACCAAGGAAGATGATTGGTGCGGGGATACTTTACGTAAGGCGTGAAGAGCGGAAGAACTCCGCCTTCCTTCAGAACCTTCTGGACGGATTCATCGTTGAACAGCTCGCCCTTACCGCGCTTGCCATTCTCGAGAACTGGGTTGCCCCACTTGTCGTAGATGTGATCGTCGTAGAAGTGAGGAGGAACCCAAATCTTTGAGATTCGGCAAGCGTGGCGAACGTCCTCGACAGAGATTACGGTTCGCTCACAGGCGAGGTGGTGCTCTTCACAGACAGACGCACCATTCTCAAGGTAGTAGCCGCCATCCGGCCAGAGGCGACGCTCAATGATGTGGTGCGCGTCTGCCGCAGGGCGATCGCAGAAGACACATTTGTGCCCATCACGGGCGAATACGCCTTCACGAAACTGATCACGACTGAGAAGTTTAGGTTCCATGCTTTTATCTTAACACGCATGGAACAGGATGTAAACTGCTTCGTGCGTTAATCTTCGTCTTCGTCTTCGTCTTCTTCCGGCTCTGGGGCTTCAAGGCCCTTATCTGCAGGAGGGTTAAGGTATTCGACGGCTTGGTGCGGAGTGATCTTGCGCTTCTTCTTGAGGCTCTTGACCAGAGAAGTTGGATCTTCACCCGTATCAAACTCGACCATGTCGGCTTCTGATTGACCAGCTAGGCAGGCTCGAAGGCTCCACGCGCCAGTCTCAGGGTTGATGACGTACTGGAGGGTGAGCTTGAGACCACCGAGATCTTCATTCTTCGTGAGAAGCGTTACCTTGCGGGTCTTGCCGAAGGCGTACATTTCCTTGCTGGACTTCTTGAAGCCCTGAGCTTGGGAAACAGAACCAACATCCTCTTCTTCAGTCTCACCAGACTCGTCTTCATCCTCGTCTGTTTCGTCCTCGTCGGTGCCTTCGTCCTTGTCCTCTTCAGCATCATCTGCTTCAGTAGGCTCTTGGTCTTCAAGCTCATCGTCCTCAGCAGGAGGAACGTCCTTCTCAGATTCTTCTTCGTCTGAAGGAGCCTTTTCGACATCGTTCTCGACGTCTTCAGTTTCGTCCTTAGCCTCTTTCAGGCTGTGCAGTTCTTGAAGTAGTCCCATCAGAAGTTCACCATGTCGTTTAGAAGCTTCACGGTTTCGCCGTGACGAGTGAGCGAGTCATAGAATGCCATGCACACGTGCAGACGACTCAGTTCCATGTCAAACAGATTGCTTCCATCAGTTACGTCACCCTTACGAGCAGCGATAATGCCGATCATCTTGTGAATCTCTTCAAGGAAGAACGCTGCATCATTCGTGTAGAGCGCTACCTTAATGTCAGGAGTGATGATCTGGTTGTAGATGTCATTGTAGAGCATGAAATGGTCCTTTGTTCAGGTTCTATTTATTTCGCAAAATACTTGCGCGTGGTATCAGGATTGATCTTAACATTTGATATTTATCCGTCACGGATAGTCATAACGACAGAAAGCGTTGGCTTCGCTCGTGTCTGAACTCTTCCACTCAGTCGTAAGGTAGAATCCCGCGCGCTCATAGGATGGCCATGATGTCTTGCGTGGGAAGCTCCAGCAGTACTTGGCGCTCATGTTGGCACCGCGCTCAATGGTGTCCTTCAGCAGGGCCGTGCCGAAACCTCTGCCTCTGTATTCCGGATCTACCCAAAGGCCCCGGGACCGGAATGAACCGTCTGAGCAGAGATGGCCACTGTTTACGCCAACAAGCTTGTCATCCTCCATCACACCCAGATAATACACGGGCAGATTGAAGTGATCCATGCTGTGGCCTTCGAGGTACAACATCGCGCTCTGTGGCTCGATGAGTGCACGACCAGCCCAGAGCTTTGTCTCCCATACGGTCTTTATCTTATCGAAGGGTAGCTTGACTATACGCATTGAAAACGATCCTTGACACTATCCCAGAAAAATCTCCCAAGGCTGCTGTTAAAGGCTGCGCCAGGGTGAATGCCGTCTCGCGCATAGTTGTCAGAGGATGTGTGAATGCTGTTTTTGGAAGTTGGCAAACACCATCCGAACTGAAAATGCAGCACGTTGATATTTTGGCATCGATTAAGAGCCTGCAGCTCGTTAGCCCCTTCTCCCCACATAACCATCGTGACATCGCTGGATTTTGCAAACATGTCAGCATAGTTTAGTCCACGCTCGAACTGCAACAGTTGGAAAAATTCATCTCCCAGCAGGTCGATCTGATCACCTGCTCCGTGCATGGTCCAGGTCTTAATCGCCCCGGTCTGAAAGACATATTCTAGCCGTGAGAAGGGCGGAGTGTGAATGAACACATGCGCTGGCTGCCCAAACTCTAGGGTGAAGGCGTGCAGTAGGTCGAGCTGGCTTAGCAGACCGCGACCACCAAGAGACAGATTCCAATACGGAATCTTCTTTCCGGTCACGAGTCGTATCTTGTTTAGAAGCTGTTGGGACCAGCGGGCTTCTGCTGGTATGCCTACGCCTTCAGTAATGCTGCACCCTAGAAATATAATGGGCAGCTCTGATGACAGATCGAACTCATCGCACCTGAAGCCAAATGAGTTGAAGGAGTATTGGAATGGTGGGTAGTTTTTGTTGCGCTTGGGATTGTCGGGCGTATCAGTATCAGACCAATCTAGGATGGTATTGGCGCGTTCAGCGATGGCAGGGTACCGAAGTTCCACATGATCTCTGAACGCGCCCATACTTTATACGATCTCTAGACTTGTCCCACACTCATTGCAGAACTTTGCAGTCGCCTTATTTACCTTGCCGCACGAGGTGCAGGTAGGCTTGTGCTTCACGGTGATCGCCTGTTGTACCTTCTTCTGTCCAACTTCACCAAGCAGCTTGATGACCATGACGTGCTTGACGCCGTCAAGTGCACTGATGTAGCCCTCAACAAACTTCTGCTCAGAGATAGAACCAGCAGCGGTGATGCCGGCTTCGTTCTTGACAGGAGCTTCGATGGACTTTGTACGAGCACCGGTGTTAGGAGCGATGCCGCGGGCAGACAAGTTAGCGCTTACTGGTGCTGACGTGTTGGTCACGGAGAACTGATTTACAGACGCCATGGCTCCGCTAGTGTGAGCAAGGCAGTCAGAAACAGCAACACCTGGGTGACCATTATATGGGACAGCAGAGCTGCCATACCAGATTCCTGGGTTGTCTGGCTTCCATTCCCAATGGCCTGGAGAGACGTAAGGAACGCTCTTGATTGGGGTAGGAGCACGCTCGAACTCAAACTGAACTCGGATCAAACCGTCTTCAGCTTGAGGTCCGCCACGGTGCGCTTCGACGCGACCGGTGCGCTCAATGAACTTGAAGCGGTTGCCCATGGACTTGTTGCCGTTCTTGATGAAGCGCTCGATCTCGATGGAGCTATTTGCCTGCACGACAAAGCTGTCGCCCTCAGCGATATCGTTCCCGTCGATCTCGATGCTTACGAGACAGCGAACTGAGTTCATATTTTTGATGAAGATCGTGTATTCGGTTCCGAACGGTAGATAGACCGTATCGCCAAGTTCACGAAGGACTTTGCCATTGGATTTTACAGCTATGGCCAGCTTGTCTGAATACATCACGAATATCTTTCCTTTTTCTACAGACGTCCGACTAGCGCCTTGAAATTAAAGTCGGAAAAGGTGTCAGCGTTGCTGACTGGGTATTTATCCGGCGCCCAATCAGCAAAAAGGGGCCCCGAAGGACCCCAAGGCTTGCGACGCGTTTATTGTTATTCGAGGCCGGCTAGCTGATCCTTGATGTGCTTCATCGCCTTAGCGATTGGCATCTTGCTGTCAGACATAGAGAGCTTCTTCAGGGTGTCATATGCTGCCTGAAGGTGAGCGCGTTGATCCTCAGCAGCTGGTTCTGTTGGTTCAGCTTCTGGTTCTTCACCGGTTTTCTTAGAGTCAAGTGCCGCTTGGGAAAGCTTTCCTTCAGCGTCCTTGATGTGGTCGTGTGCTGGCTCTTCGGCTGGCTTCTGCTTTGCCGCGGCCTGCTTCTTAGCGTGAGCGCGTTCTAGACGAGCTTGTTCTTTTTCTCTTGCCTCAGCATCGATCTTAGCAGCATCACCCCATTGATCGGTGATCTGCTTAAGCTCTTCATGGCTTGGATAGCTGAGGACGATGCCTGGGTTCAGAGCGATCGAAACGTCGTGAAGGTTCTTCCATGCCTTATCAACGGCTGGCTGAATCTTTCGTGCCTTGCTGTTGCTCAGCGACATGACGTAGAACTTGTGGTTCATCATCTTCTTCAGAGCTTCACGAGCAGCGTTAGGATCGGCCTTAGCTGCAGTGAGTGCGTCTGAGATTGACTGAGGAACGTTCAGCAGAACAGTTACGTCGTGCGCGTTGTTGGCCGGAGTGATGAGCTGCTTGAAGTTGTAGCCCGGCTGAAGAGCTTCAATCTCTTCGATGCCCTCATCAGAGGTTCTGTTTGGGTGGTTAGCTACCGCGAGGACCTTGTCGTCCGACAGTCCATCAACAAACTTACCACCACCGCCCTTAGAAAGGTAGAGGTTGGCAAGATCGTCTGCGTTCATACGCAGAACGTAGCGCATGTTACCGGAGCCGGCCTGACGAATCTTGTCAGCAAAAGCGGTTAGAAGTGGAACGTCACGATCGATGTCCGCACCGCCATCTTCTTCAGCTTCTGGCTTTTCCTCAGCAGGCTTCTTTTCGACCGGCTTCTTTTCACCAAAGACCTTGTCGCGCACACGGCTGAGGAAGCCGGCATCATCGTCGGCTTCATTTACAGATTGAATCAGTCCGAACTGGAACATTAGTCCTCTTCACTGTCATTCTGAATAGTCATGCCGACGTGCATTTCTAGCTCTTCCCACTCGTCGACCAGTTTGTCGACGGCCTTGGCACATGCTTTGAATGCACCCATGTCACCGCCAAGGTCCTTGACAAGAGAGGAGAACTGTGAGTTCTCTTTGAAGACGCTTTCAAGAGTGAGGAGCGCGCGATCAATCTCAGCACGACGCTTTTTCCAGTGAATGACATCTGTCCCGCTGAGCTTGCTGACGCTTTCTTCAAGCGTACCATCGGAGAGAAGGGATTTCATGAGTTCCATGTGAGCACCTAGTAAAAATGTTGCTCAGTATTTATTGACGCGCTAGGTAATGGTACCTATTGAGGAAGGCTTGATAGGAGGCCAGTGGTGTCATAGGATGCGGGAACTTTTGGATCATTATGAGGGTCGGAACCGGTAGGTCCCAGTTGCGTCCTCTGGAGGGCATGAACTGGTAGCCTTCAATCGCCTGGGCAATCTTGTCGCAGAACTTGATAGCTGCCTTTTCGGTTGCGTTTGGCAGAGGGACCTTGATGTGACCGAAGATTGCCTTGTCCAGCTTGGCCTCAAGGTTCTTGAACGTGGCGGTCAGCTCAGGGATTTTCTTGATCGGTGAAGGGATGTCACCGAAGTAGGCTTCATGCCCGTCATGGAAGAGCGCTTGGATCAGAACGTTCGACGTGTTAGGTGCCATCGTTCGAATGTTCGCAAGGTCGCCTTTGACAGCCTCGGTCACGATCTCATCGAGCTTTCCAGAGAACAAATCCTCGAGAAGCTCAGACACGTAGATGGAGTGCTGCGCTACGTTGTAGGATGTTTCTGTGATCGTGTGGCCCGCGAACCGGGGAATGCGGCTGAGTGCCCAGGCAATGTCATCAACGCGGATGTCGTCTGGAGATGGATTAGACGGATTGACGAGCATGCCGCTCACCGTCTCAATGCACAAACTAACGTCTTTTGGACTTCTGTCCAGCAGTGTCTTTGTTGTTGTCATAGAAAGCCGAATCCTTATTCTTCACCCACTTGACAAACTTGACAATGTCTTCGTTCTCAAGGAGGCGCTCAGCGGTGTGGTAGTAGTTCAGCAGTTCGCGTTCGGTAAAGGTAGCGTGGATCTTGTTGTGACAGATTTTGTGCAGGGTCGTTGTGGCCTTGCCCTTGAAAGTTTTAGGGACAAGGTGGTGCTCGTCAACATTAATCTTGCCCAGTGGTCTTTGACACAGGGCGCACAGTTCTTCGCTTGTTGAGCTCGTCTGCTGCGTGGAGGATTGCATTTGCGTAATCACGTGCTGCGTGTTCGTGGAAGAGATGGTGTCCTTCGACCTTGACGCTGCCGGTCACAACGTACTTGATCGCATCTCGAAGGCGGATGAAGAACCTAACGAGAACGTTTGGCTCATCATGCCTGATGTACTGGGCCCACTCGAGCTGTTGGTAGATCGAGACGGTCATGTCATAGCCGTCCTCATCAAGCTCTATGACAAGGCTGTGACCATGGTCCAGATCTGTGCATTCACAAACAGACTGGAAGAAGAAGGAATCGTCGAACTCTCTGGTAAGAGAGATATTACGGGCTGGGAGCGTCATGACGTACCTTTACTGGCCGTCTTCATCCTGTGCCTGAAGACGGAAGATGAAGACGGCGTTGTGTTCTTGTCCTCAGGAACATACAAGCAGAACCCAGACTTGTCTGGGTTCTGCTTCCAGAGCTTAATAGATTTGGTTCTCGAGAATCTCTATTTGGTAATGTGATAGAAACTCTTCAAAATTAGAGCTTGGGCAAAGCTTCTCCGTACACGAAAAAACGTGAAATTTCATAAGGTGTATAATTAACAGCAAGAGTCTTAATGGCAGGTGCAACAGAATTATAGTTGAAGGACTTGTGTAACGTGTCATACGAAAATTCAGGATCATTTCTTATGTGATTGAAAAATTTCGTCACTATATCAAATTTGTTAGGATTATATTGCTGAATAAAGACCAGTGCAAATATATCCTGTGCACGCTCATCAAGAATTCTTTGCGCCGTTGTTTCCTTTAAAACATCCACATGCGATTTGATGTGTGTCAGACAATGGCCAAGCTCATGTGCTTCCAGTGCCAATATGAGATCAGGGATGTCTTTGATCTCAGTATCAGAAAAAATTAAATTCAGCATTCTTGAATTGTTGTTCACTGCAACATAAAAATTACATTTTTCATTAATGAATAGCTGACTTACGGGACTAGAACCTTCGGTGGGGTCTTTAATAATAAGTCCATGTGTTTTTGCACCATATGAATTACCGACAGCCATAACAAACTGTAATTTATCCTCCCAAACTTTAGAAGGAATGTTTACGTCTGCGGCCATTGCTGGGGTGATCAACATGAAAGCCAAAATTACAGGAATAAATTTCATTCTAAACTTTCCAGGTTTGATTGGTGGTTCATGGTTTGATTGGTGGTTCATGTGGGAATCGAACCCACAACCAAGAGTTTTAGAGACTCCTGCTCTAACCATTGAGCTAATGAACCATTCGTAAGAGTATAATATCACACTGCCAGGTAGATGTAAACAGTTAGTTGCGATATTTTGAGATGGGGAGGATAAATCCTCCCCATCCAACCTTACGCAGCTTCCTGCAATCTAGCTTCTCTCTGCACCGCAGCTTCAGCCTTAGAAGCCTTTCTTTCTTCGAGAAGGTAGGTAGCTCTATTTTGTTCTCTATGCAGATTGTACCAATCTGAAGATGTTCCCTCGCCTTCTGCTTTGATGGCGGCACGCATGTTTCGGATGTTTTGGGAGACCTCAAAATATTGGATCTTCCACTGAGCCTTGTAGGCGATGTATTCTTCACGGTTTGGAAAGTTGAAGGTAAAGGTCATATGTTCATGCTCCTTGATGGATGTTGAGAAGTTTCTTGGCTGCCTTCAGCAGCCGCTTACGCTTGATTTTGTAACTGTCAGATTCACGACCACCGAACATCTCAGCGTTGGCGTTGATTTCGGCCCAAGCCGTGAAATAGAGGATAAGAGCGAAGGGGCTTTCACAGAGGCACAGCAGGTCGTCGCCACGAAGAGTGTGAAACTCCATGTCGCGTCTAATAAGGGTCGCTGTGAAACCGTCTTCTAGGAAGATGTGGGAATACTGCTTCGCAGACCATGTCGCATGATCTGGAAAATGGCGTCGACCTTCTTCGTCGATCGTCAGACAGAGGTGCTTACCACAATCGTGATAGACGTGGTAGAGTTCGAGAACTTCAGGTGCTGGGCAGGTTGAGCCAACAGCATCCCACAGGTCCTGAAGTTCCTTGATCTCATGCTCACCAGCAGAAAGCTGCGAGATGAGAATTTTGTAGTGAGCATGAACCATCTGTCCATGCTCAAGCATGTTCATGCCCTTCGTCTGCTCGCATGAGGTCATCGCCTCATGGAGTTCGTCAATCGTGCTTGCGAAGTTCTACGACATTTTATCCTCCTTGAAATGGGTGTCGCGGTAGTTCTTCAGCCATGCGAGTGCATCCGCCGCTTCGGCTGTCCAGCGAGGGATGTGATATTCAAACTCTCCTTCAGGGCGGTTTTTCCAACCATCACCCTTGACAGGGGTCCACTTTTCAAGATGCGCGATCGCCTCATCAAGGGTGCGCTCTTGGTTCTTTCCAAAGGCACCGTCGATTTTTGAAGCTTGGTGCTTGCGAAGACCCTTGATCGTGTCGATGCCAACCAGTTCTTCAGCAGCGCACTTTGAGCAGGAGCAAGGAATGCAGGTGCAATCTCCGCAGTGCCAGCTCATCAGCGAACTGATGTAATAGTTGGTCAGCGTATCCACGCGTTGATCAAGACCGCATTTTTCCTCATCAGGACCATTTGGCAGGAAGTACTCAGGATCAAGGTGCTCCTTAACCTTGTTCAGGTCATAGAACTTTTCCTGAGTCAGGTGGAACTGGGCACTGAACATGTCCTCTTCCATCTCCTTGACCTTCACTTTGTACCAGAGGATTTCCTTCTCGTGTTCGTCAAGCTCTACGGTGGTGCGCAGTGGGTTCTTGCTGTAGGTAATTTTCATGATGCAGTTCTCCAAAGTTGCAGATGCGAAAGTGTATGTCGTTGGTCTTCAGTCAGAAGACATGCGATAGCGGTGAGACCCCAATCTTGATAGGGCTCACAAAACTCGGCCGTGTCGATGCCCCTCTCGTTCAGCTCATGTCTAAGCTGCTCGAGTTTTGCTCGATCACGGATCGTAAGATGGATAAAGGAAGGGTGGTCGTCTTCTGGTCGACCAAACCGGTAGGCGTGCTCTATGCCTGCGTGAGCGGCTTGCACTGCCTGCTGCGCGATCGGAATGTCGCGGCGAGAGATAGCGTAGAGATAAGTTTTAGAAGAGTTCTACATGGTACACCTTTAGGCTAGGGAAACCGGAACGATGCTGACTGACCGGTAGTTTTTCAATGCCAGCGTTTCTTAGATTGTTATTTATACCACGTTTCCAAACAGATGTAAACAGGAAAGTGGCGCTCCCGGTGGGATTCGAACCCACGACCCGCCGGTTTTAGGGACCGCTGCTCTGACCGCTGAGCTACGGGAGCGGATTTCTTTATTTTCTTCCTAGATGATAGCCTTCTTCTGTGTAATCTTGTAAATCAGATGCTCTTATTTTAATGGGACTACCATCTCTGCAAACCCACCTTGTGCCAAATTGAGAATTATTTTGGCCAAGGCCACGTCCCTTTAGAGATGCACTGATTTTCATTTTTGATTCATCTTTATGGCGCCTGCCCTTAAAAGTGCTAATCCAATACCCTCTTTTCTCTGCTGCTAGCGCTTTTGCAGCACGGGCAAATTCTATGTTCTTTTTTCCGGTGGCTTTCCCACCCAGAGATTGGGTTTGTCTGGTAAGTGTTCCATGGCTTTCTGTCCAACCTCCTTCACCACCGTATTTCAGATTGATGTTTAGAGGATCGGAAAGAAGTTCTTCATTAACGATCTCTTTTTCGCGGGCTTTGAGCGCCTCACGCGATGGAAGAAACTCGATGATCTCGCGTATGTGAGCCTCGTCTCCATACTTTTGACGAGAATATCCCAAGATTTTACCACTGCCAAGATAACCGTCGTCTAAGTTGTCTGTTGAGTGCATCCCAACGTAGAACTTACCCGTGACTTTGCAAGTTGTCCTGTAGATATAGTGGTACTTCTTGGGTCTTCGCGGCATCTTGATCTCTCCTATGGGTATTTATAGGAAAGGTACAAAATGTCGAATGAGAATGCGGTGGGACTCGAACCCACGACGGTCTTGCGACAACGGATTAAGAGCCCGCTCCCTTCGCCACTCGGGTCACGCATTCATATTGGAACACCGTACGGGACTCGAACCCGCATTACAACCTTGAAAGGGTCGTGTCCTAATCCTGTTAGACGAACGGTGCATAAACTTGGCAGGCCGTGTAGGAGTCGAACCCACGCTTCTGAGGTTGGAGCTCAGTGTGCTTCCGTAACACTTACGACCTATGAAATGGCCTCTCCGGAGGGATTCGAACCCCCAACCCAACATTCGTAGTGTCGGATGATCTCCAGTTTCACCACGGAGAGATTGATCTTGGTGCTCGATAGAGGAATCGAACCTCTGCCTGCTGATTACGAAACAGCCAGACTGCCACTATCCTAATCGAGCGTGATTTTCATTCTAAAGCGCAGCCCACAACTAAGACGCTGCGCTTGAGAATGAAGAAGCCGTGAAGCTTCTTCATCCGCCAAAATCAGACCTGGCTCGCACTCATCCAGCCTCATGCAGGTTCCCCGGCTGGGATCTAAGCGGTCCGGTTTTTGGTAACTCGGTGTTCCTAAACCGAGTGGAGGGTCTTACCTCCAGTAGAAACAGAAAAGGGTCCCGATTAAGGGACCCTCAGTGATTAGGAATTTGGAAAGAAAGTCTTGTTAGACTTGCGTTCCTCCATCACTGAGGGCATTGCGCTTATCATGCTGTTCATTTTGCTCAAAGCGCACGACAGCATTCTGGCAATTAAACTGCCAGTCTCGCTTCGTTGTTTTGAACATAATGTTCGACATAATGACGTAAGTGCCTTTCGTAATTTCAGCGGAATGCTGAGATTGTTTCGACGATATTTATGGGGAGCCCGCGTTTTCCTTGGATCAGAAAATCTGAGGAAGCAGCATTTGCTCTCCAACCGTTAAGCCTATTATACATCGCTCACCAGCAATGTAAACAGTTAGTTGCGCTTTTTCGCAACTATTTTTGGAGGAGTTAGCCCTCCATCTCCTCAAGCGCCATAATAATGGACTGCACGTCGCCTGCGTAGAAGCCGGCGGAGTTCATCGTGTTGATCTCCACGATCTTGATTCCCTCTGGAGTATCGCACACGTCAATGACGAACGCGCGATGCGGCTGCCAACCGCCAACCCACTCATCAGAGACAGCCTCGATCACGAACTGATCAAATCGGCTATCCACGTCTGATGAGTAGATCACCCGGTCTCCCCTCTTGTAGAGCGACTTGGTGACGATCTTTCCATTCACGATCCAGTAGCGGTACTCGGCGTAGATGACCTTGGGCTTGCAGACTTGAACGAGAGTGTCCTTCGTCAGAGATGTTCCATAATCCTCTTCGAGAACGCAGACCTTCTTCTGCCAATCCTCGAACTCGTCTTGATCGAACACCTTTCCGGCAAACACCTTGCTGTCCTCGATAGGACGGAGGAAGGCCATGTCAGTGAACTTGACGTCCTTGAATGGGACGACTTCGCTGTCAGCGTTCAGCATCCGGTGTCCCCAGTGCTTCAGCTGCTCAACGAAGTTGAAGGGTTCCAGATCGTAGACACCCGGATTCCAACCAAACTTGACGGCTGAGTGGCGCATCGAATACGAGCCAAAGCAGACGACCTTCTCTTGTTGCGGCTCTGGAGCAGGGACCAGCTCACCGATGAATGGGATCACCTTGTGCACCGAATACGGGATGCCCCAACGCTCGAGGACCTGAACCATGGTCTCCCATTCAGATTCCTTGAAGAGGTTTTCCTGAAGAATCCAGTGCATTACTTTTCCAGTTCATTAGGGGTGAAGGCTCTGCCTGCACGCCAGTGCTTTATGGTTTGGACATGGCCAGCTCGAACAAACTTTGCGATGCTGTTCTTGAACTGACCGTAGGTGAACTCGTCAGCGAGGCGGACCACATATCCTTCGCTTCGATCAAAGTTCAGATCGAACGCGATGTCCATGACGATCTGCTCATCCCAGATTCCATCGTAGAGAACCGGAACGTGCTTGAGGTTCAGAAGGTCGAAGTACTCCAGCGTCTCATCCCATGAGAGGCAGACATTCTTCTCGTTCCAGACAGAGAAGCCAAGGAAGTACGAAGGCAGCCCCTTGTAGTGGATGCTGTGTTCTGCCCAGAGGTTCTCACCGCAGATGCGCCAGTCCTCAGGGATTTCGTAGGAGATGCTGGACCAGATTTGCTTGACCCACGCGCGATCATCACCGCCTCG
>Ga0207959_1000337_pt1 | contig 12710 bp, 12 predicted proteins | sample CryBogCBH20Aug07_FD_184609 | JGI IMG/M metagenome (GOLD analysis project Ga0207959, IMG submission 184609) | Freshwater microbial communities from Crystal Bog, Wisconsin, USA - CBH20Aug07 (SPAdes) (version 2) | ecosystem: Environmental > Aquatic > Freshwater > Lake | place: Crystal Bog... | reverse complement strand
TTTTCGCCACTTCAGCCATCGCCCGCGGTAAGCGAGCGGCAGAAATGCGCCCGGGTGGGGCAAAAAGAGGCTTGGCGCCGTCGCCTATAGGAATGCTAGTCGTTAGGATCTAGCCGAAGATGCTGCCCAGGATGGGGATGCCGCTGAAGAGGCCTCCTCCGTGAGGCGAGCCGTCCTCAAGTTTCAGGTGAGCGAGCGCGTGGCGGGCGTCGTCCTCGATATCCTCCAGGGCGTATTGGGCGATGTTATCTTCGACGAAGCCGCCTTCGACGAAGCCGCCGCGGCGGCGATGTGGGATTGCCGAGGCTACCGGCTTGTGGTGCGCGTGGGCTCGAGCCCTGGTGGGGGGCTTGCGGATGAGCTCGGCCAGCGATTTGGGCTCTGCGCGGTGAGAGCCGGCTGCCATCGCTTTAGCGGCCTTCTTCGCCACGTTTTTGGTGTGGTCGGCGGAGACTGCCGCGTGGGTCGAAGCGTGCTGCAGGCGGGGCATATGGGCGGCCTTTGCGGCTGCCGCTTGGGTGCGTAGGGCCTCAGCTTCGGCTGCGGCCGCCGAGGCAGCTCGGGCGTTCGCCTCTGCGGCGGCGGCCTCAGCTTCGCGCGCCCGGGCAGCGGCGTGCTGCTCGGCCTCCGCGGCGCGACGCAGTTCCGCCTCGCGGGCTACCTGCTGGGCTAACTGCTGCAAGTGGGGCAACTGGGCCTCCACCGCAGAGACGAGTGACCCGCGCTGCGTGTTGCCAAGCATCCCGCTCACGAGGTTCGCAAGCTTGTCGTTCTGATGATCGAATATCTGCTGCGCGTGGGGCGCCACCTTGTCGGCGACCCAGTTCAACTTGTTTTCGAACTCGGGCCGCACCTTGTCGTCGACGAACTTCTTGGCTGCGGGCAGCGCCTTGTCGACGACGAACTTCTTGGCTCCACTCAGCAGATTGCTGAAGAAGCCACCTCCCGAGAGCTCGGTGGTGTCATGCAGAGGCATGTCTTCGGGGGGGCCAAAGATGGAACGGGCCTCCTCGAGCGCATGTGCGATTGGCACATCGGCGCCTCCGGAGAGTGCGTTATGGGCGGCCCCCTGGAGGTAATGCTTGGCAACGTGCAGAGCTGCGTCCTTATCGAGGTTGGCCGCATGCATAAGGGCGCCTCCCAGCGCGTAAACGTGCTTCTTTGAGCTGTATGATGCCATTGGCATCTTCCGCAGTGGCCCCGTGAGGCGACGCGCGGATGTGACATCGTGGCGAACCATGGCGAGCGTATGGCGAGCGTATAGCGAGCGTATAGCGAGCGTATAGCGAGTGTATGTAGTGGCAGGAAAAAATGCGTCGCATTGCCAAAAAGGAGCGCGACCAGATTGGTGCGCTATTATCGCCACCCCCTAGAGCGCGCAGTGGCGTGCTCGGCTCGCCCCTGGAGGGTCGCTCTCTGTTCGGCCCACTCGCGCCCAAATGGGTCTCCAGCTGTGTAATAGTATTTCGTCCCGTGGCGCCCGTACTGGTAGTAGGGGCCCTGGCTATCTTTTCCGCGGCGCACCGGCATCCTATAGACGCGCGCGAAATTCGCGAGTGAATGCTCAGCGCTTTGCCCCGCGCGCGAGAGTGAGCGGAGGCCGGAAGGGTGAAAGTGGGATCCCCGGGCGTGGCCATAGAGTTTTTCCATTGCCGGGGCCTCGACTTGGCTCCAAGAGTGTTAGGCGCTTGGGGGACTGCCCCAGGGGTGGTGGCTGCTTGCCGTACGCATTGCGCCCGAGAAGGGCAGTGCCATTGCGGGGTTGTCCGGGCATTTCCTATCAGAGCGCGCACAAAAAGCTGGCGTGCGGACTTGGCGCGTCTCAGAGGTCAGGCTCGCCTCAGTACTGGGCGCCGCCCATGGGGCGGCCTCCGAACAGACGGGCTCGAGCGCGTCCGCCGATCGCGGCGCCGCCGATAGAGGCGCCTCCGATCGAGGCGCCACCCCGTGGGGCGCCGGCGCCGAGAGCGAGAGGCAGCAGGTGCGGAGCGAGGGTCGTGGCGGTATCGATGACCTTGCCGGGGATGCTCTTGATGCCATCCCAAAGGTCGTCGAAGAATCCTCCTCCAGTGCGTGTCCCTCCTCCCGAGATGCCTTCGGTCTGGCGCAGAGTGGAAAGCACGTCCGCCTGCAGGAGTGGAGCGACGGGGGCCTTGCGAGCGGCCTCGAGGGTCACGCCGCCGAGCTCCAGGCTCGAAGCGCCATCGCGGATCTCCAGGTAGCCCGGCGTGAAAGACAGGACGATCAGGCGGGGGTTGTTGACTGTGGCGCCAGTGTGATTCGTGAACGTGGCGGTGAAGGAGAACTGCGTGCGCACGTTCATGCCGGGAGTGACCGGCTGACCACCGGCGGGGAGCGATAGATCGGCCGCCACGTCGATGATGAGGGGACGCCCGGCAAAGACTGCGGAGGGGCTGTAGGCAGTCTGCGAGAGGATCACGGGTTTGCCAGCCCAGATGGGGTACTTGTCGTGGCTGCCACCACGGCGGGACACGTCCCACAGCTGCACGCTCGAGGCGCCGCTGAAGAGGCCACCACGGGTTCCGAACTGGACGGTGCAGCTCTTGTCAACAATGGGGAAGCTCACATCGCACAGATTTTGGGTCCCATCCTGGATGTCTGTCTGGCTGTAGGTACACATGATGACGAGCTTAGACGGGATGATGGGGAACTCGAGCGCATTTGTTGTCATGGAGAAGGTGGCGCCGGCCGCCACAGGTCCGCCATAGGAGGTGGCGTTGTACTGGACCTGCGCGTAGTCGTAGACGTGCTTGATGGGGCGCTCGATCAGCGATGAGTCGTCAGGCGTCACGTAGGCCACCTCCAGTTGCTGCTTTGTGAGAGCAAGCGTGGCAGTTCCGTCGAGAGTGGCGGCTCCGTTGTGACTGGCGATGCAGAGGAGGCGCTGGGGGGAAGTGTAGCTGCAGCTGATCACCATAGTCTGAACGCCGTAGATGTACTTCTGCTCCCGCTCGGAGTAGCTGAAGGGGCTCATGATGAGATCTTCGCTGATGTCGAATCCCACGACGAGTGATTTGCCATCGGAGCTCGCCCCGCAGCTGGTGATCTGAGCCGTGCGGCCGCTCACCACGGCATCGCCGTAGGGGCCTCGCCCAAGATCGTCGAATTCTCCACCGGCAGCACTGGCCGCCATGTCGTAGTTCGTGTAGGTGTCCGGGATCGAAGGGTAGGTCGACCCGGTGCTGCCCATGCTCGCGCTCGTATTGGCCACGGCGGCGAGAGCAGGGACGTAGAGGTTGACCGCGCCGAGGGAGTTGGTGCTGTTGTTGATGGTCACCTGGATGTTCTGCATGATGCTGTGCAGCGGGAACTGCCGCAGGCACACGCTCGATGTGCCTGAGGTGAGGACGTTAAGGCCGGAGCCTCCGACCGTGATCGTGCCGACCACGCGCAGGCGCATGGTGCGGTTGACCCCCATGAGGACAGAGCCCGGCTGGATGGTGAAGATGGGGCTGAGGCTCGTTGGGTCGGGGGCGGTCACCGTGTTGTAGACGACGGCGGCTGGCCCTTCGGCGATGATATCCACCACTTGGCTCTCCCGCGCGATCCGCGGGTCCACTACTCGGAGTGACTTGAATCGTTCAGACATATCTGCGAATGTGCGACTGTGCGAAGCTGGAGGGAGCGACTATATGGCGTCGGAAAAAAATGCGGCGATCGCTCGAAACAAAGATGGTCCGCGCTTATCTCTTGCGGAGTCCAATCGCGCCTTGCGCCAGGTGCGCGCGCCCGGCGCCGCCATACGACACCGGCGCGTCGCCGAGGGGTGCATTCATCAGCGTCTCTTCCTGCTCGCCATAGCTGAACGCCCAGTTGTCTATGATAGAACGACGCGCGAAGCAGAGCTTGACCGCGCACGTCTGGTTAACGACGAAGATCTGGCGCGCCTTGCCCATAAGGTCTGTCCACCAGAGGCTCAGAGTGAACGTGGTGAGGGCGCCGCGCCCCGCCATCTTGAGCCAGCGGATCTGCCCCAAACCGGACTCCACGTATGTGCTCTGCATCTGGTAGGTGTTGGGCTGGCCGGTCGAATCCGGGCGTAGGTCTGTCAAGATCGAGGTTTGGGCACTTGGCGACGCGCCTGCCGTGCTAGGCACCGAGTCAGTCAGCTCAGGCAAAGTCGGAAGGGAACTCCGCACCTGGATCGTCTGCAGAGCGACGATGCCTGTGTTGGGGTAGCCCTGCACGACGTTGAGGTAGGTAGTAGTAGGGTCCGTGGGGGCAAATCCGCCGCCAGCCGCGTTCGCGGGGATGTAGTTGCGGCCATCGTTGCGGAGGTTGAGGTACGCCCACATGTCGGCTGTCTGAGCTGGAGTCGAAGTGAAGAGGATGACTGGGTGCTCGATGCTAAAGCCCAGCCACTGCAGCGTGGCCGTCTGATTTAGCCAGATCATGACCTTGTTGGCGCGGCCGCCAGACTCCGTTCCAGTCAAATCAAAGGCGCTGAGGGGGTAGCACGTGAGCGTGTTGAGCTGGGTAGCCGCGTCGAAAGAGACATAGGGCGCTGCGAACGTGGTGCCGGCAGCCGCGTTCAGCGCCGCGGTGGCGCGGGCGAGCGCGTCCGTGAGCATGGCCGCAAGCACCTCGCGACTCCAGATGAAGCTGTAGGTGTCTGGGGGCGGATAGCTGGTGATGACATCGCCCGCCTGCTTGAGGAGGCGAACCGGTACCGTCGCAGTGAAGTCGTTGTAGGACATCGTGAGCTTGTCCACCAGATCAAGGCCGTTCGTCTCGGCCGGGTCCATCACCCCCACCGCGAGAGGGATTCCGCTGAGCGGGATCAGCGCGCGAGCGACTCCTACGTAGTAGTCCTCAGGCTTGTCTACGATGGCGCCGGACCGGCTGACATCGCGGTAGGCGAGCATCTGGGGGTAGGGGCGGGGCGCGGCCCCTACTAACTCCACGTTGACGTATTGTATCGCCGGAAGAGAAGCCATTCGGGAGAAAGGAGATGTTGGAGATGTTTCGCGAATATTACCGGCGGCAAAAGTTTTCGTAGAGCATATAATCCACCATGTCGCTCCTCCTCACTGATGCCGTCGAAGAGGGCTCGCTGCCCCTTGCCGTCGTCAGGGGTGGCGCGGACGAAGGCCGTATCCTGATGTACTGCCCCGATGAGGGCCACGGTAGCCTACTCACGCTCGGCGATGGCGAGCGGTTCGAGCTCTTGCCAGAGACGCGGGCCGGCATGCGCTCCGTCTACCACGTCGTCGGGCCGAGCGGCGCTGGCAAGAGCAGCCTATGCGCGGGGTTTGCCCGCAACTTCCAGGAAATCTGGCCAGCGGCCAAAATTGTCGTTATCTCCTCGATCGAGGATCCGGATCCGGCCTTCGCCGGGGTAGATCTCGTCCGTCTGGCGGCGGACGAAGAGCTGGACGACATCGAAATGCCCGAACTCGCGGACGCCTCAGAAGGCGATCCTACTCTCCTCATCTTCGATGACGTCGAGGGGCTGCCCGACAAAAGGAAGAAAGCGCTCGAGAACTTCCAGCAAAGAGCGCTCGAGACAGGGCGCAAACTCGGCATCCACGTCCTCAGCATCTTCCACAAGGCCGCCTCCGGGGCGAGCACGAAAACATCCTTGAGCGAGTGTAACGGGCTTGCCTTCTTCCCCCGCGCGAATACCGGCAATCTCGAGTATTGCCTGAAACGACACTTCAACATAAACCCGAGCATCAAGAAGCTCCTCAAGGACCCGGCCTGGGGCCGCTGGATCCTTGTACGCACCGACGGCCACCCCTCCTACCTACTCGGCGAGCGCCGCGCCTCCCTGTACGATAGCGACGAGGTGAACGATGAACTCAAGCGGGCCGCAGTAGTCGAGAGAGCACGCGCGTGCGCCCGGGCACGAGAAGAAGCCAAGGCTGATGCGGCCTTGGCGGCGGATGCGGCGGCAGGCATTTGGGACTGAGGCTCGCCAACGCGCCGATGCGCCAACGCGCCAATGCGGCGGCTCGCCAAGGCTCGCCAAGGCCGGCCCTTTTGCGGGCTTAGATAGTATGGCCGCTGACGCGCATGAGATTAGCATCGGGTGCCTGCTGCTCCGCAGAGCGGTCGGCGCCTTAAAAAGGGATGGGGGACGAGACGCATGCCGGCGTGGCGCGCTCGAGCCCACAACCGGCTCGGCCTTGATTAAAGCCGGAGCCAAGCTCTGCGGCCCTAACTCCATCTGGGTCGGGGCTTACTCGGAGATGGCCCAGGACTTGGGCTCCTCCACCCTCCCCGAGTGGCTGCGCAGAATCCCGGCGCGCGCAGCCATAGTACTCCACCGCTGGGAGAAGGATTACGGTCACTGGATATGCTGTTTCCTACAAGGCGACGGACGCCTGCAAATATTCGATAGCACGGGCCGGGCGCCTGATGAGCTGCGCCGGCAGCAGAGCGAAGCCGATGCCCGCGCGCTCGGCCAGGACCGACGGCGGATGGTGCAGGCGCTCCACGCTGGAGCGAGGCTGATACCCGCCTACTACAATGACGCCCGGCTACAGCGACGAACGAGCCAAACCTGTGGTCGTTGGTGCATACTGCGGCTGGCCCTGCGAAATCTGAGTGAGGACGAGTTTACAAGCTTTGTCGGCCGGTGCTGCCGCTTGTTGTCGTGCGAGCCGGACACTTTCTGCGTGGCAGCCACCTGCTGAAAATCTGCCCGCCCCTTCTTTTTGGATAACTATGGCGAGCATAAATAGGATGTCGCAGCGTGACCTGTTCGGAGGCCAAGTCTCCTCTTACGTGCTACCGCCGGCCGTCGGCGCGGCGGGGCAGGCCCTCACGACCCCCAGCGATGTGTCCGCCCAGCACCCGCAGCTCACTTGGTCCACGCCCTCGGGCGGTGGCGGCCAAACCTTCCGGGGAACCGGCTCAATGGTAATTCAGCCGCCCGTAGCGGGCGGTCTCGGCTCTTGGGTCTTCAACTATGCGATCTACACGAGTGGCAAGGTCGTCACGGTCGTGGGACAGGGCTCGTCGAGCGCCTGCACCTTCGCCACAACAGGCGGCTATGCGTCGACAGTGGGGCAGCCGTTCATTGGCTTTGCCCCTCAAAATACCAGCATCGGGGTGCTCACCTGCGGCGCGACGGCCCCAGAGGGCTCGACCGTATTACCCCAGATCTCGGCCACCTGGGTTGTCTTCACGGACGGGTCGATGCGGATCATTCCGACCTATGATGACCTCGCGATCCCAGTGACGGCGACCCTGCCACCGACGACATTCGTTTGGAACATGCCCTAGTCGAAGGGTCACCCCGGCCGCGCGCCGCGGCAGCGGACTTTTTTTGCGGCGACCCTATATCGAGATATATCGAGATGTCGCAGCGCGATCTGTTTGGAGGCCAGCTCTCAAACTACTGCCTGCCGCCGGCCATCGGCTCGGCGGGGCAAGTCCTCACTGCGCAGGCGCCGCCTTCGAGCGGGCCGAATTTCCTGACTTGGTCAACTCCGTCCGCGGGAGGCCAGGTAGCGCGCATCACCGGCGGCACACTTTCGCTCGCTGCGATAGGCGGCTCACCCTCCGGAGGGCCCATCACAGGGACCTTCAACCTGTACACGAGTGGCAGCGTGGTCACCATGATTGTGCAGAGTGTCTCGGGGAGCGTTACCTTCGCGGATGTAAACGGCACGCTCGTCACATCTACGGCACCGTTCGCCCCCTATGTCCCGAACACCACGATTTGGGGCTCCATGGCCGGATCGGGCGGCACAGTCGATGGCGTCACGAGTGTCATGGGTAACAGCGTGGGGGCCGACGGTAACCTCACCATCTACCCGATGTATGCCAGCGGCACGCACACGATTGGACTCGCGCCCTTTACCCTCATCTGGGACTCAAGCGGCGCCACAACGAGTAGCACTGGAGGCAGTGCCAGCGGCAGCACGATGGCCTAAGGCTCGGGCCTTACGATACGCGCTTTTTGGCTTCATCGACGACGGCGATCGCGCTTACGAAGACAACGAGCTGCTCGGCGCGCTGCGCGCGGCTCAGTGCTACGTATGGCGCGTTGCGGCACCAGTCGCGCTCGAGGTTGTCGGCGCAGATGTAGATGCGGCGCGGCGCGTGGATCGTGCGCCCCTGGATCGAGTGGATCGTGCTTGTGTCGTCCTGCGCCCACAAATCGGGGTCGTACTTGGTCCCGAACGGGATCTCAATCGTGGTTCCGACGGCGGCGTCGAGGAAGCCACCGGCCGGGTGAGCGACCTTGGGAAGGACACCGCCGCGTTTGGCGTATTTCGTGCGCTCGACTGGCGCGAAGCGGAGGCGGACCGGCGCATCCGGGTACTTTTCGCGGCGGATGGCCGCCAGGTTCTTGCTCAGCGCGGCGCCGAGGCGTCTCGTCGGCTCGAGGACGATGTCGTCGGGCCGCCACTCGTCGACGACCTCGCGCCAGGTCAGGTTGCGCGCGACGGCGCGCAGCTCCCCGATCTGTATGTGCGTATCGGCGCACCAGGCTCGACGCTTGGCCTCCTGCAGCCGTGGGCAGTCGCGCGCGCGCCAGTCGACGCCGTAGTCGCAGCGCATGTCTGCGCCAATGTTACGGAGCAGCTCCATTACGCGCTCGCCGGACTGTTCGTCATCGATCTCCTGGAGTTGTCCGACTGGGTCGCCGGCGAGGATGACGCGGACGCCTTTGCTACGTAGCCACGGAAGGACCTTTTCGAGGAGAACGGGGCCGGCCACGGGAAACTCGTCCCAGATGACGCGGCTCGTGCGCAGCGCCAGTGTGCCCATGACGGCGGGCGTCCACGAGTCGGCGCTATTCGCCCCCAGGCGGAAGAACTCGTGGTACGTCTTGACAGTATAGCCATGCGGGTTGCGCTCGATGGTGCGGAGGTCGGCGGCAGCCGCGTTATTCTGGACGAGGATGGCCGGCTCCTCGCCGGCAGGGTACTCGCGGTGGAGCCACTTGTGTGTCTTGCCGGACCCGCCAGGGCCGATCTCGGCGATGAGCAGCGCGCTATCGTCGCGGGCGAGGACTGGAAGGTCAGCAGCCGCGGGCTGGCCGGCCCACTCGAGGACAGGCGGGGCCTTGATGGCGATGCGCCGCGTCATGGTCTTCTGTTCCTTGGGTCGCAACTGGCCATAGGCAACGGGCGCACCCTGCTCTCCAACGTACTGGGCGCCAAGCAGGCTCGCCACATCAACATTGGCACGGACAACGAACGCGTCTGTGTCCTTCTCGAGAACCGCGTCGCCGAGGCTGGCCTCAGCTTCCCCCATTGCGATGGCAAGGTAGGCTAACACGTAGGACCGCACATGGCTGAAGTCATTGGCGCTGCCACCTTCGACCTCCCAATGGAGCAGAAAGCCCTCCTGCATCGGCTGAGAGTACGCATTGTAGTGCGCGCGGTAGTGGGCGGCCTCTGCGGCGTCACGCGTATAGAAGCAGCGGCGCGCTGACCGCATCGAGCACGACCCAACCATGCGCACGGCTTCGTCTCGATTCTCTGGGAACACGAGAGCCTCGCGGCGGTCGCAGTAGTGGACGGTTACAGGGCCGCTCTCTACGATGCCGCGCTCGGACAGCCATATCGCCAGCGGGATTGGCAGAACGAGCTTGCCCTTGCTGAAGTGGTGCGCAAGCTGTGCGGCTAGGCCGCGTGGCGCCTTGCTGGTGAGGCGCAGGTTCTCATACTCGACAACTCCAGCAAAGCCCTCGAGCGCTTCGCTGGATACCATCTCGAGCCTGGCATGGCGCATCTTACCACCGAGTGGGAAGCCGCACTTCGACGCCCACTCGCGGGCGGGCCCGCTGCCGCGCAGCGAGTCGCAGCCCAGGTAGGCGGCGCGCATGTCGATGTGCTGCATCTGGGCGTCTTCGCGAGCGTCTTCGTGAGCGTCTTCGCGAGCATCGGCTGTCCGGTAGACCACAGCCTCGAGCTGGGAGCCGCGCCAGAGCGCGCGCGTGTCCTTCCACGCGGATAGCAGGCCGTTCTTCTCGCGCCACTCACGGAAGCGGTAGGCCTGCGCACCGCCGACGTGGAGGATGTCATCGTGCGGCATGTCGTGGTCGAAGTCGTGCTTGTAAAGTTCATCACCATCTTGGCCGTTAAGGTCGACCGCGTGGCGGGGCCGCTGGCCCGCATCCGCGGCGGCGCGGTGTAGCGCACGGTCGATAGCCTTAGGGCGGTAGAGGGTGCCATCAGCGGAAAGTACCTCGCCTCCGATGATCTGGGCCTGCTCCGGCCGCTTTTCGCGGATGATTTTGATAGCATCTTCGGTCATCCGCGTCTGCACTTCGCCGATGCTCTCGCCCGGCTGGCCGCGGCTACCCTCGAAGACCTCCACACGCTTAGCCTCGGGCACGCTGGGATCGTGAGTGGACGCGTGCCCGTCGTGCCGGTAGATCGTGATAACGCGACGCTCGGCATAGAGCGGCTGCCCGGTCTTCTGGTTGACGAGCTCGGGCGTCACGAGGTTGCCCGCGAGGTCGAGTACGCGGATCCGGCAGCGCAGCGCCCTGGAAAGGCGGCGGATGTCCTCGTCGGACGCGCCAGCAGGGTCGAGCGTACCCTCAAACTCATTAAGAACGCGCTCGACCGTCGCGGTGATATTCTTGCCATACGCGGCGCGGACAGCTTCGACCACGCAGTTGCGCTGGCCCTCTCGCATGCGAAGCCAGCGCTCGCTGGAGTAATCGCCAGGGGCCGGCACTCGGTTTATCTCGAAGAACCAACCCACGACGTACCCCGGGGCCCCCTGAAGGACCTCATAAGTGAGGGCCTCTAGGCGGCCAGCCGTTAGGTCCGCGCCACGGATGTCGCTGCCGCGAATCAGTCCTGCGTCGCCGCGGTAGAGACCACGGCGCTGCCAGAAGCTACTGGCGAGGCGCCCGTTCAAATACCGAGGCTGGACGCTTTGGATGTAGCCGGGAAGGGCCTCTCGGTCGCCGGTCAAGGGGTCTACTAAGAACCCGCTGTCGTAGTTCTCTTGATTCTCGTTCACGTTACGGATGAAGACCTGATAGCTCTCATTTCTCTGAGGCTGGAGCACCTCGATGAGTCCATTATAGACATCGCGGTGCCCGAAGACTGCATCTGCGCTGTTGAGCGCAGAATAGATGACGGCTTCCCCTGGGTTGCCGTCAACGAAAGCAACTGCGCGCGTCTCGCCGATAAGCTCTCTGATGTACTGGCCAATCGCAATCTGCCGCGCCGCCTCGGCGGCAGCAATCTCTTGAATAATCTCGTCGATGTATTGGTCCATCGCTGGGGGGGGGTGATCGTATATAAGGGGGGGAGAATCGTCGGTGTCGAAATTAATCTGGGGTGCGCAACACGATTATGTCACCGTAGATATACCATATCCTATGGCCCTCCAAATCAAAAAATGATGGGGTTACAAACTGATGTCGCCCTGGTTTAAAGAGGTCCGAGCTTATCGCGGGCAGCCATGAGATGCTCAACCGAGTCGAGCTTATCCTGCTGCCGTTTCAGCGTGACTGGGCTTGTGATCGGAGGACCAGCGAGGATCTCGTCGACGAACTTTTCTATCTCCTCATCGAGCTTCTTGCGGCGGTAGTCGGAGACCTCCTTGATGCGTCGAAACTCCCTAGAAGCCTTCTGGGCAGCCGCGTTGCTGTGTTTTGAGCACATCCCATACTTACTGTACGTCTCCTTCGTGCAGCCTTTGTGCGCGCATAGCTGGCGAGCTGGCATAATGATGTCGGGTGCGCTGTATACCTATCTACAGATTTTGTCTAAAATAAAAAATAACTACCCCATAACGAATGTCGTCACCCTCACCCGAACAGAGCAGCTACTCGACTTTGAGAGGTCAGCTCTTCTCCACGATTGTCGCGCCCGAATACACTGAGGAGCTCCGCACGGGCATCAACCGCGTCCAGTGTCTCGAGCGCGGCGCAGCGATAATCGAGGCTGCAGCACACGGTCTCGTCTGCGTAGCATCCGTCCTTGCCTTTGCAGCAGGCTTCTACGATGACAAGAATCTCTCGTTCGTGGCCGCGTGCTCTTCGACTCTGTCGCTGGCGCTACTTCGGTACGTCAACTATGCGCGCGAGACTGCGGACTCGAAAGCGACGTCCATCAATAGGATGCTCGACCGAGCGGGCATTGAGCCCCTATTCGACGCGCACACGCACGACCACGGCACGACGCTTGCGGGAGGAGGTGCAGCAGAGACGGCGGTGTGAAAAAATCTGCAGCGCCTGTATACGAATGCGAATCTTCCATAGCACAAGCAGCAGCAAGCGATTCACTGCAGTGTTTGCCGACGGCCGCCGCGTCTCGTTTGGCCAGCCAGGCGCGGAAACATACGCCGACGGCGCGTCGCTGTCGAAGCGAGCTTCGTATCTGGCGCGCCACAACCCTGCCGTTACACGCGAGGACTGGGAAAACCCGTACACCGCCGGCGCGCTCTCTCGGTGGATCCTCTGGGAAGAACCTAGCCTAGAAGCCGGCCTAAGAGTATACCGACACCGGTTCGGATTCCTATAGGCGACGGCGCCAAGCCTCTTTTTGCCCCACCCGGGCGCATTTCTGCCGCTCGCTTACCGCGGGCGATGGCTGAAGTGGCGAAAACCCCCAGGAAACCTGCCGCGGCCGAAATCGCGCTCCCTATGAAGTCGTCCTAGCCGCCCATCCGGGCGCAACACGATTATGTCACCGGGCGTAGGTTTTCGCAGCGAAAACTCCCAGGAAACCCGCCACGGAGAAAACCCCGCCCCCTATGAAATC
>Ga0207959_1000332_pt1:10000-12815 | contig 12815 bp, 9 predicted proteins | sample CryBogCBH20Aug07_FD_184609 | JGI IMG/M metagenome (GOLD analysis project Ga0207959, IMG submission 184609) | Freshwater microbial communities from Crystal Bog, Wisconsin, USA - CBH20Aug07 (SPAdes) (version 2) | ecosystem: Environmental > Aquatic > Freshwater > Lake | place: Crystal... | reverse complement strand
TGACGAGGATGAGGGCGAAGACGTTTCTCTTCGACCACCTCGGCGGTCCACCCACGCGGGCCCTCCGCAAACCGAGGGGGAGCGCAGGCCTTCATATCGGCCTTCGACCCACCCCCATAGGCATCACTCCAGCCATGCCCGAAAAAGACCACATCGGGGCCACCCCGTCGGGCACAGAAAAGACAAAGTGCATTCAAAAAGTCACACACAGGGTTTGACAAAGAAGCCAAAGACGCAAAAAAGGGCATCGCATCATCGGCGGCGTTGAACTAACTCAACACGAAAGCCCCTCCGTTTGAGGGATAGCTTTTCCTTCCCCTCGCGTCCTATTTGCCAGTAGTTCTGGCTCTGGGAATGGCTGGATTTCTGTTGAATGCCCCTGAAGAGCGCCCAAAGAAAAACCCCCGCTCGATTGAGACGGGGGTTTTTGCAATTGGAGCCTGGCAGTTCCCTACTTTCGCACAGGTAATCTGCACTATCATCGGCGCTAAGCGGTTTCACTTCCGAGGTCGGGATGGGATCGGGTGGTTCCCGCTTGCTCTGGCCACCAGGCAAACTGGTTGGAAGGAGCAATGTGGATTGTTTAATTCCACGGGGCTCTTCTTCACTTGGAAAACGTACACGGCGTCTGCGTAAAAATGTGTCAGCACCCACACCGTTTGGGTGTTATATGGTCAAGCCGCACGGGCAATTAGTACTGGTTAGCTTCATTCATTACTGAACTTCCACACCCAGCCTATCAACCTAGTGGTCTTCTAGGGCCCTTCAGGGGACTCAAGGTCCCAGGGAGATCTCATCTTGGGAGGGGCTTCCCGCTTAGATGCTTTCAGCGGTTATCCTGTCCGAACATAGCTACCCGGCAATGCAATTGGCATCACAACCGGAACACCAGTGGTTCGTTCACTCCGGTCCTCTCGTACTAGGAGCAACTTCCCTCAAGCCTCCAGCGCCCACGGCAGATAGGGACCGAACTGTCTCACGACGTTCTAAACCCAGCTCGCGTACCACTTTAAATGGCGAACAGCCATACCCTTGGGACCGGCTACAGCCCCAGGATGTGATGAGCCGACATCGAGGTGCCAAACACCGCCGTCGATATGAACTCTTGGGCGGTATCAGCCTGTTATCCCCGGAGTACCTTTTATCCGTTGAGCGATGGCCCTTCCATACAGAACCACCGGATCACTAGGACCTACTTTCGTATCTGCTCGACTTGTGGGTCTCGCAGTTAAGCGCGCTTATGCCCTTACACTCTATGCACGATTTCCGACCGTGCTGAGCGCACCTTCGTGCTCCTCCGTTACACTTTGGGAGGAGACCGCCCCAGTCAAACTACCCACCATACACGGTCCCTGATCCGGATAACGGACCTAGGTTAGAACTCCAAATTCACCAGGGTGGTATTTCAAGGTTGCCTCCACTCGAACTAGCGTCCGAGATTCACAGGCTCCCACCTATCCTACACAAGCGAATTCAAAGTCCAGTGTAAAGCTGTAGTAAAGGTTCACGGGGTCTTTCCGTCTAGCCGCGGGTACACTGCATCTTCACAGCGATTTCAATTTCACTGAGTCTCGGGTGGAGACAGTGTGGCCATCGTTACGCCATTCGTGCAGGTCGGAACTTACCCGACAAGGAATTTCGCTACCTTAGGACCGTTATAGTTACGGCCGCCGTTTACCGGGGCTTCGATCAAGAGCTTCGCTTGCGCTGACCCCATCAATTAACCTTCCGGCACCGGGCAGGCGTCACACCCTATACGTCCACTTTCGTGTTTGCAGAGTGCTGTGTTTTTAATAAACAGTCGCAGCCACCATTTTATTGCAACCTACGTCAGCTCCATCCGCAGGGACTTCACTTACCATAGGCGTACCTTCTCCCGAAGTTACGGTACCATTTTGCCTAGTTCCTTCACCCGAGTTCTCTCAAGCGCCTTGGGATTCTCACCCTGCCCACCTGTGTCGGTTTTGGTACGGCTCGATATAACCTGAAGCTTAGAGGTTTTTCTTGGAAGCGTGGCATCAATCACTTCGGCTATATTGCTATAGCACCGTCATCACATCTCGGCATTGACTCCCCGGATTTGCCTAAGGAATCTGCCTACTTGCTTAAACCGGGACTTCCAACACCCGGCTGACCTAGCCTTCTCCGTCACCCCATCGCAGTTATACCAAGTACAGGAATATTAACCTGTTCTCCATCGACTACGCCTTTCGGCCTCGCCTTAGGTGCCGACTAACCCTGCGCCGATTAGCGTTGCGCAGGAATCCTTGGGCTTTCGGCGAACGGGTTTTTCACCCGTTTTGTCGTTACTCATGTCAGCATTCGCACTTCTGATACCTCCAGCAAACTTCTCAGTTCACCTTCGCAGGCTTACAGAACGCTCCTCTACCACTCAACTTACGTTGAATCCGCAGCTTCGGTACATGGCTTAGCCCCGTTGAATCTTCCGCGCAGGCCGACTCGACCAGTGAGCTATTACGCTTTCTTTAAAGGATGGCTGCTTCTAAGCCAACCTCCTGGCTGTCTGTGCCTTCCCACATCGTTTCCCACTGAGCCATGATTTTGGGACCTTAGCTGGCGGTCTGGGTTGTTTCCCTTTTGACGACGAACGTTAGCACCCGCCGTCTGTCTCCCGTACTGTACTTCTCGGTATTCGGAGTTTGCATTGGTTTGGTAAGTCTAGACGACCCCCTAGCCGAAACAGTGCTCTACCCCCGAGAGTAATCATACGAGGCGCTACCTAAATAGCTTTCGAGGAGAACCAGCTATCTCTGGGCTTGTTTAGCCTTTCACTCCTATCCACAGTTCATCCGAA
>Ga0207959_1000332_pt1:0-5000 | contig 12815 bp, 9 predicted proteins | sample CryBogCBH20Aug07_FD_184609 | JGI IMG/M metagenome (GOLD analysis project Ga0207959, IMG submission 184609) | Freshwater microbial communities from Crystal Bog, Wisconsin, USA - CBH20Aug07 (SPAdes) (version 2) | ecosystem: Environmental > Aquatic > Freshwater > Lake | place: Crystal Bog... | reverse complement strand
CATTGAAGGTCTTGAAGCTGAGGGCCGAGCTGATCTGCTGACCAATCGATGAAAACTTCCGATAGCGGATCGGGAGGCTCCCTTCAGAAGGCGGCGCTTCACTCGACCGAACCTCCCAGGACTTTGAACGATAAAGGACGCGCAGACCTGTTGCATTGCGCAATGCGAGCGTCGAGGGTTCGCCGGATAACAACCCGACGTCGATCCAATGCTGGGTCAGATCGATTTCCCGTCCGTATGACCATATTTCCCGGCGAGCAGTCTCTCCCTCGAACATGAATCGCCAACCAGATTCAAATGAAAAGGCAAACGCACAGTACTCGGCAAAGGCCTCGACCTCCCAGAGATCCATAGCGTGCAAATATTGCAATGTCCGCCTCGAAACCGTTCTCGGTTCGGCAATCTCAAGGGCAAGCAAGCGGCCCCACACTTCTCGCTCCACCTCACTGGCGGCATCAGATGAAAGTTTGAGGAAAGACTGAACCCAACCCGCATCCGGCCGATCTTTGGGCGTTTCCAAGGGACCTTCCTGCTGGGCCGCAACGCGAAGTACTGCCCCTCTATTTTCGATATGCCGAGCGCACAAGGCGGCGTCAACTTCTGGTGAAACGTCGAATCCTTCCCCCTCGGCTTTTGCGAGGATGGCGTCAGTCCCTAGGATCAGCGCATCCCCCAACACAGAACCCAATAAATCCCCAAGAGGATTTTTCGGAGTCAATGGAGCAGCGTCCTCTGCCGCAGGCTCGGAGGGAAAGAAGAAATTCACGCCAACCGCTCCAGCCCACCCATATAAGGCCTCAATGCTTCAGGCACCCTGACGCTGCCATCTGCTTCCTGATAGTTCTCCAGGATGGCAATCAGTGTTCTACCCACAGCCAAGCCCGAACCATTCAGCGTGTGAACCAGTTCGGGTTTCCCCGTTTCGGGGTTACGCCATCGGGCCTGAAGGCGCCGAGCCTGAAAATCCCGGAAATTACTGCAGGACGAGATTTCACGATAGGCATCCTGTCCTGGAAGCCAAACCTCAAGGTCGTAGGTCTTCGCAGATGAGAATCCGGTATCCCCTGCACACAGGAGCATCCGCCTGAATGGAAGTCCAAGGCGCTTCAAGATTTCCTCTGCGTGCCCTGTGAGCGCTTCATGGGCTTGAGCCGAATCTTCGGGGCGAACGATTTGGACCAGTTCGACCTTTTCAAACTGATGCTGACGAATCATGCCTCGCGTGTCTTTTCCATAAGAACCCGCCTCACTCCGGAAACAAGGCGTGTGGCATACGAAACGTAAAGGTAAGGCCGCCGCCTCGACGATCTCATTCCTCACGAGATTCGTAACTGGCACTTCGGCCGTCGGAATCAAATAGTACGGTGGATCCGTTTCCAACTTAAAAAGATCCGCCTCGAATTTGGGCAACTGTCCGGTCCCTCTGAGGCTGTCCGCATTGACCATCAGGGGCACATAGGTTTCCAGATAGCCATGTTGCTCCGAATGCAGATCCAGCATGAACTGGGTGAGCGCCCTTTGAAGGCGGGAAATGTGCCCCTTCAAAGTGACAAAACGAGCACCGGCAATCTTAGTGGCCGACTCAAAGTCCATTCCTCCGAGCCCGGCACCTATAGCAATGTGATCCTTGATCTCAAAGTCGAAAACCCTCGGGGTTCCCCAACGATGAATTTCAACGTTCTGGTTTTCATCCCGCCCTTCCGGAACTTCAGCATCCAGAAGATTCGGAACACCCAAAAGGATTTCCTCCAGCGCCGTCTGGATTCCGTCGAGCTCTCCTTCCATCTTCTTGAGCTCATCACCGAAAGAATCCACTTCTGCAAGGAGCGGAGCTATATCCTCGCCACGAGCCTTGGCCTGACCAATCATCTTGGAACGTGAATTGCGCTCGCTCTGAAGCGTCTGCGTTCTGGCTTGAACGTCACGACGTTTCGCTTCAAGTTCAGCGAAAGCCGCCTTATCCAACTCAAAGCCGCGACGAGCCAACTGGCTGGCAACCTCATCCAATTCGCTTCTAACAATCCTAGGGTCTAACATCCGAATTCCTACAAAACTTAATTACTTGATGCACAAAGGGCTTACGCCCCCTTTCAGCCGATGAGACGTTGCATGGATGCAGTAGTGGGATTCTCGACCACCCCACGCTCAGTGACGATGACATCGATCAGACTCGATGGTGTCACATCGAAAACCGGATTCCAGGCCGTAATGACACTTTCCGCCTGCCTGAAGCTTTCGGTCAGCAACTCTGAAGGATCCCTCTCTTCAATCTCGATCCCAGCCCCATCCGATGTTTCCCAGTCAATCGTTGACGTCGGAGCGACCACCATCACCCGAAGGCCATGGTGCTTGGCCGCGACCGCCAGGGCATAGGTGCCGACCTTGTTGGCGGTATCGCCATTGGCAGCGATTCGATCCGCACCCACAATCACCCAGCCAACACGTCCTGTTTTCATCAGAAACGCCGCAGCGGAGTCCGCGATTAAAGTCGCCGGAATACGATCTTGATTCAACTCCCAAACGGTCAAGCGGGCTCCCTGTGACCAAGGACGCGTTTCCGTTGCAAATACATCGAGACGGGTCTGGGCATAGGCACTCCGGATAACCCCAAGCGCCGTCCCGTAACCACCCGTTGCAAGTGATCCGGTATTGCAGTGCGTCAGGACGCCCTTGGATCCTTTAAGGTATTGTGCTCCCATCTCGCCCATGGCCAGATTGGCGGCAACATCTTCCTCGAAAATGCGGTTAGCAGCAGCCAACAGTACAGGGAACGGATCATCGCCCAGAGAAATATCTCGCATCAAGCCGCCCATGCGATCTAATGCCCAGAACAAATTGACTGCCGTAGGCCTTGAGGCTGCCAATTCATCCAAATCCTTTTGCACCAGGCTCTTCCACGTGGCGGGCGACTCCGCAAAACGGGCCCTGCCGGAGAGAACCGCACCATAAGCTGCTGCAATCCCGATAGCGGGGGCACCACGAACCTGCATGGTTCGAATCGCCTCGGAGACGTCGTGCGAACTGGTATAGGAGTTAAAAACGATACTTCCTGGGAGAAGTCGCTGATCGAGCACGTCCAAGCCGACGCCAGTCCATTTCAGGGCTCTTACGGTATCCTGCGTTTGTTTCACTGAAAAATGTTCCTGCTATCTTGCGAAAGAAGGGCTTCCTGATATTGAACAGCCCTGAGCCGACTTCAGAGGGAGCATTCTAATGAGCCCCAGCCCAGGAGGAAATCGATGCTTTGGGGAAGGCTGATTGCCGAATGCTATTTTCGCGCCTGGATGACCCTGCATCCAGGGCACCTAATCAAGCTCCTGGTCCGCCTTATCGTTATGGGGATTTTGATCCTCACGCCACTGATTGCGATGAATTGGCATCTTGCAGATCGGGCCATCTGAAGCCAAGAAATCGTCGATTTATTTTGCTTTTCGCTGACGTACGGCCTCAAACAGCAAAACCCCTGTCGCTACAGAGACGTTTAAGCTCCCTACCGTTCCAAACATCGGGATTTTGACCAGAAAATCGCAGTTTTCTCGGGTTAAACGTCTGAGCCCCTTTCCTTCAGCCCCCATGACGATCGCCAACCCGCCCGTCAGGTCTGCTTGGTGATAAGAAAGTTCCGCCTCACCCGCTGCGCCGACCACCCAGACACCCCGATCCTTCAATGCCTTGAGGGTTCGAGCGAGATTTGTCACCCGGTAGTAGGGCATCGTATCTGCCGCACCACTGGCGACTTTTGATACGACTGGCGTAATCCCCACCGATTGATCGCGCGTACTGATTACGCCATCAACCCCTGCTGCATCCGCACTTCGAAGGCAGGCCCCCAAGTTATGGGGATCCTGGACATGGTCAAGAACCAACAGCAGTGGCGGCCGGTCCAGACGCTCCAATGCATCATCCAGGTCATCTTCGCTCAATTCGTCCGGAGCGAGATATTCAATGACCACCCCCTGGTGCGCCTGACGATCCGCCATTGCATCCAATCGATGCTTAGGTGTTTCCTGAATCCGGATACCCGCATCGGCGAAGCGCTCAAGAAGACGAGACAACCGCCCGTCAGCGCGGGACGCATCAACCCATACCTGAACGATCCGGTCAGGCCCGACATCCAGCACCGACTCAACGGCATGGAGGCCAACGACTTTCCTCCGCGATTTCACGAAGTGCGCCGGCGCTTACGTTTTTTTGGCGCTTTGGGGGCTCCCTCTACCACGGAGGGCTCCACCTTCTTGACCAACTCAAGGTCAATCTTGCGGTCATCGAGGTTAACGCGAGCCACAATCACTTGAACCACATCGCCCATGCGGTAGGTCACGCCGGTTCGCTCTCCCTTGAGGCTAAGCCCCGCGGGATCGTAGTGGAAGAAGTCCTTATCCAGATTGGAAACATGCACCAACCCTTCGATGAAAATATCCCTGAGCTCTACGAAAAAGCCGAAAGCTGTCACCGCACTGATGACGCCAGGGAACTCTTCACCCAACTTGTCCTGCATGTACTCGCACTTCAGCCAGGCCACGACATTGCGAGTCGCCTCATCTGCACGTCGCTCGGTAAAGGAACAATGTTCCCCAAGCTGCGCCATGTCTGAAGCGCTGTAAAAATAACGGCCTTTTTCCTTGCGTTCGATCGCATAACGAATGGCCCTGTGCACCAGCAGGTCAGGATAGCGACGAATCGGCGAAGTAAAGTGAGTGTATCGCTCAAGTGCAAGGCCAAAATGTCCCTTCTGCTCGGGGCTATAGACCGCTTGTGACATCGAGCGAAGGAGTACCGTCTGAATCAGGTGTTCATCTGGACGGCCATGAATTTCTTCGATTAGCTTTGAATAATCTTGTGGAGATGGTTTTTCGTCTCCACCCAAATTTAAACCAAGACGGCCCAGCAAAGTTCTCAGATCGGATAGTTTTTCAGGCCCCGGCCCCTCGTGGACACGCACCAGATGCGGCAGCTTATGCTTTTCAAGGAATTTTGCGGCCGCGGTGTTGGCCGCCAGC
>Ga0207959_1000313_pt1 | contig 13139 bp, 17 predicted proteins | sample CryBogCBH20Aug07_FD_184609 | JGI IMG/M metagenome (GOLD analysis project Ga0207959, IMG submission 184609) | Freshwater microbial communities from Crystal Bog, Wisconsin, USA - CBH20Aug07 (SPAdes) (version 2) | ecosystem: Environmental > Aquatic > Freshwater > Lake | place: Crystal Bog... | reverse complement strand
ATGGTACACATTTTCTACCGGGTTTACCACAGCAAGAGTTCCACAAGTCTTACAGAATCCAGTCGTAAAAGGATCTGACACATCCATGAGTCGCTCCTTCGTAAACATGGCTGCACCGTGAGAGATCATACAGTCACGCTCCATCTCTCCTACGCGCAGACCACCGTCGCGCGATCGCCCTTCACAAGGCTGACGAGTGAGAGAAACAATGGGTCCACGAGCACGAGAGTTTCCGGTCCAAACTGGTAGACCATTTCGACGAACATAGAATACATTGCCAGGCACTTCCAAACAGAACACTTTTCCTGAGAAATCGACCATCTCTTCAATTTGTCCATTCTGCGTCTTCCAATGCCCGTGATTTACGGCCGGACGGTTCTTGTGCTGAATAAACGCCAGCAGCCACAAATTCTGCGTGGTAAATCCAGAATGATCGCCAATTGCGTATGGCATTCCGGCAGGAGTATGGAGTCGCTTATTCGCCGACCACCCTGCGTGAAGAGCTAGCCGTTGGATATCGTTTGCTAACTTATCAGACGAAGTTGAATATAGAAGCGATGTATTGCATGTGTGTCCATCGCTCAGTAGTAATCCGGTAATAAGAGTCTGACACTGAGTTGAACTTAGTTGCCAAACCCAGTCCGGTAGACTCTTATTTGTGGCCCCGACACTCAATGGACGCATATAGTGTCTGAGCTGGCGGTTAGAGATATCGAGCTTACATGAATCCGGGTAGTAGTGGTAATCAATATTTAGAATTAATAGACATTCATCAAGTGCTTGCTTGACTCTAGGCTTATTCGCAGCGAATGATACCTTGGTCTGTGTACACCACCCATCGCCAATCCACATACCAAAGAACTTCAGCCACGCATTCATATCTACACGCACCTCGGGCGAATCTTCAAACGCAGGAAGAATGAATTGGTAGTCGTTCTTTGACCAAAGCGCATCCTTCTGATACTTGACATGTTTTCCCATAATGTCTCGGGCTTCATGGAGACCATACCTCCATTCCTGCTTGCGAGTATACGATTTAGCGACCCACATGCGGTGGTTTGGTGTTGTCTTCAAGCTTACCTGCTGAGTATTGAGTTCGTACATCTTTCCTTCGTAATCGTACTCAAAAGTATTAATCGGGTGTTCGTACTTTACATGTCCATTCTGTAGCGTCGCAACCTTATCATCTAAAGTCACCTTGTCAATATTTTTCCAGCCGGATGTCGTCAATACTTCGTGATCATCGGTTAAACAATGCTTCTTATCAATAACCATATGCTTGAGTCGCTGGTAGAAAGCGGGTCCCATAAAGATTTCTGCCTCCATCATTTCGCCAGTTTGGCCATTGTACATCATCTCATTGCCGTAAGGATGCATCCCCAAACTCAGAAGATGTTCTTTTACAGTTGCAATTTTTAGATGAGAATAAGGAGTTCCATCACCTAAAGTTCCTCGCTCAGTACACACCTTTCCGTACATGGTTTCCATCAATTGAGCGATCGTCATGCGCGAAGGAACCGCATGAGGATTCATGATAATATCTGGGCGCATTCCGGATGCCGTAAATGGCATATCCTCTTCGTTCAGAATGATCCCGCAAGTACCCTTTTGTCCGTGTCGAGAGGAAACCTTATCTCCAATCTCAGGAACGCGCTCGGAAACGACGCGTACTTTGATAAAAGGATATCCGTCGGAATTCTTATCGTTCCAAACCCCATCAACACGGCAAGTTTCAGAATTGCGGTGCATAGTTGAAGAATCGCGGTAAGCGTATCCATTTGGATCAGACTTCAAACTAGTTACCTTTCCGATAATGACATCATTTTCCTTAATGTAGGAATTCATAGCTGGTGCGCCATTGTCTTGGATTGCATGATAAGCGCTCGTCTTGAATCCTCGAGTGTTTTCACGCCTCGGCTTAGCAAACTTTTCCTCTTTCCCTGACGAAACATTACGGTGCTCTTCATCTTTGTAAATTGTGTAATACAGAGTTCGAAACAGTCCTCGATTGATTGATGCACGATTTAGAATGACCGAATCCTCCTGATTATATCCACCATAAATTCCGATAGCGATCATGACATTGTCGCCACTTGGCATTTCGTGAGTATTCAGGATATTCATCATACGAGTTTCTACAAATGGACGCATTGGGGAACAGAGAATGTACCCGTTCTTATCGAGTCGCTTAGCGTAGTTGCGAGCGAAGATTCCCATAGCCTGTTTACCCATCGCCGATTGGTAAGTATTGCGAGGGGACTGATTATGATCGCTGAACGGAATTGATGATGCCATATGACCAAGAATGAGCGTTGGATGTATTTCACAATGAGTATGATCTGCAATTTCAGTTGGAAACATTGCAATCTTGATTGTTTCAGACTCGGCCGGATCAATATATTCAATACATGAGCGGATCCAATCATTCCACTCCAGGGGACTAGATGGAGGTGGAAGCATCTTACCATTTTCTACTCGAAAGAGAGGACGAACGAACCGCCCACCGTCAGTTTCTACATTAATGATATTCTGCTGAATCTTCCAGGAAATACCAGTATGTGGGTGAAGACGAAAGGAAAGCTTGCTCTTCTTCAAATAATCATATACTTCTTTTGGAGTTTGAGTATACCCTACAATAACCCCATTTACAATAATCATAGTTCCAGTGTGAATAGACATGTCTGTGATCCAAGTCATATCACACGGTAGATCATGAAGAACAGACAGAACGACAAGGGATGAAGTGTGTTGGGTTACTGATGTAAGCATAGACATTCCCTTGACAATACCAACTGAATGACCTTCAGGAGTCTCGACAGGACAGACATATCCCCAAGAAGTTCCGTGAAGCTTACGAGGAGCCAACAGCTTTCCTGATTTTTCAACTGGAGTTTGGATACGACGAAGATGGCTGAGAGTCGCAGAATACGAAAGACGGTTCAGAACTTGCGAAACACCGACCTTTGTTGCAGTTGAGGCTGTAGATGTTGTTCCAAGACCTTGAACTGTGAAGTTGCCGGTAGCTAATGCCTGCTTGAGCTTTCCCTCGATGGTCGATACTTTCAGGATCTTGTACAAGTTATTGATGTTCAGGACTTCTAGAGGTCGAGGGGTCTCACGCTTTTTCCAGGTATCGTTATTGACTTCATGCACAAACTTCGATCGAATATCTTTACACACCTTTTGAAACAACTGACGAAACAGATGAGTTAGGAGAGCACCAGTTGTGACAACACGCTTGTTTGGGTAAGCATCGCGATCATCAATCTTCATCAAGCCCTGTGCCGTCAAAATGAGCTTTCGAATAATCCAGGAGGTTAGAATCATTTTACGGGCTTCGTGGATTTTTAGAGAACTCTTCTCACCACCAAACCGGACATGCGGTAGATACTCGGTTTCCAATAGTGAGCGAACATATCCCTTCTTATCTTCGGATGTAGTTCCATACTGCAGATGATGGGTTAGGTACTCGATTGCATCGTCTCGAGTATAAATCTTGATATCTGAACATTCCTTGAATGAAGCGGCAAGCATGTCGAGATGTTTCTCATCCGGGTTATCGCCCCAAATGAGCTCAGCAATTTCTTGGTCAGATTCCAAACCAAATGCACGAAACAGAACCATGAGAGGAATATCCTCGCGAAAACGAGGAACACATGCAGTAAGAGGATACCCAAATCCATTAAACTTTGACGAAATGCGGATCTCCAGTTTCTTGGGAGGCGTTGTAAATGATTCATGAAGCGACTTCATTTCTGCCGAAAATCCAAACTTCGAGGATGTCTTTTTATTGTAGAAGATCATGATCTGATTATCTGCAACTTTCTCTTGACTTAGGATAGTCCGCTCAGATCCATGGATGAGGAAGTATCCAAATGGATCATAAGTACACTCGCCAATCTCTTCCTTCGACATCGGATAATCCTTCATAATGCAGAGTGAAGACCCAAGCATCACTGGAATCTTGCCGAGAGATACTCCTTCAAATACTTTCACTTCTTCATCGAATGTTCCGTAGATCGGTGCCTTATATGCCCGAGTTGTGAACCGAATATCGCAAAACATCTGAGCAGAGTAAGTGAAGTTGCGGGTACGAGCATCTTGGGGAAACATGGGCTTGATACGGCCAGTCGCTTCCTGAATACGAGGTTTGATGTAACTAATATTCTCAAATGAAAGACGGAACTCGTACTTATACTTCTTTGTCGCTTCGTCCTGTTCATGCCACACAACAATAGGGGCAGTTGAACACACGATGAGCGGGAGCTTGTTACGAATAAAGTCCTCAAAGGACTCAATTTGATGCTCTACCAGCTTATGAACGCCATCATTCTTAAAATAAGTAGAAATTGCGTCCCAATCCATGGTAATTGTTTGAAGTTCCTTGCCCGTAAATCAATTTATTCGTTTTGTAATAAGAGAGCTCATGAGTGATAAACTCGTAATTACAAAAGTCGGCGAAGATTCTAAAGTTTCAGCACCTGTTTCTGCGGGTAAGAAGTCTAAAACTATGAAGACCTTCCCACGCGGTGTTCTGAAGAAGACCCTAAAACTTAAGGCAGTTGCGGATCCGGCAAAGTCTCCTCCATTAAAAAAGTCTATGCGAAAACATACGATACGGTTGATTACCGATAAAGGGGAGAACCGTCATCGGAAAACAATTAAGCATCGAATCTCTAAGATGTCCGATAAACAGGTAGATGAAATGGTCACAAGTCACAAACTCTTGAAAAATCCAAACACCCCTTCTAAATTGAAACGAGAAATGTTAAAAGGCGCTATGCTGGCAGGATTCATTTCAAGTTAATAAATAACTGGAATGACGGCAGTATGGGGTCCGATGGGTTGGATTACGCTTCATTCTATCTCTGTTAATTATCCCGAATACCCGAAAGCAGACGATAAGGTTATTGTTAAAAAGTTCTTAGAGTTATTCATCGAGACGATATCATGTCCGAGCTGTAAAGGACACTTTGGAAATATGTACAAATCGTACACATTACAAAATCCATCTTGGGCAGATAGCCGGTATAATCTCTTCTTGTTTGTGGCCAGAGCACATAATACTGTAAATAAACGACTCGATAAACCCCGACCTTCAACTGTTTCGGAATGTTTAACTTGGCTTCAAATGGCAACACAGCTTAAGAAACCTGCAGATTACCGAAATAGTTATATTTCATACTTAATCGGAAATTGGGTGAAAGAAGGAGGTGGTGAAGGAATGATACAAGTAGGTCACGCCAAAGAAATGCGAAAAATTAATCAAGAGTATTGGAACCCACGAGAAAATGGGTTTTCAGTCTCGTTTCCTGAAGCCGATATATTACAGCCCATTTCAACATCTCCGAGATTTGTCACGCCGTATAGCCAAACTCCAGTATATACGCAACCCGGTCTGTCAATAGGGTTCAAACTCAAAGGGGGGAAATTTTCGTTTGGACCGCGTTAATCCACGGAAGAGATATTCGCGGCTTCATTTCCCAATCGTGCCGTTTCATCCAAGGATTGCGTGTTTCCGAATGAAGTTCATCCGGATACTTTACAAGCTTTTTAGCTTTGCGTAAAGAACTCTTGGGCATAATAAACTGCAATTGGTCTGTAATTGTATAATTTAAGTTTCCTTCATCAATATTCGTTTCTGTATATTTTATGATATCAGACACGAGTGGTGCATCAGCATACGGATATACCCAGTCCCAATTAATAGGTGAACTTTCAATAAAGTAGTCTATAGTCCAATGAAATGTTTTCCAAAATGCTGCGACTACTGGTTTCATATCGCGAACTCCATCCAAGACATGAAGTCCATACTTTCGTGAAAACTGAGTTTGATCCTTTCCCAATACACCTCTTTCTTCGGGTCGCTTTCGCAACTGAATACGTTCCTTGAACACTCCCATTTCACGAGACGCCGCAAGTTTTAGAAATAAGAATCGCCCTTTTTCTGTAAGCAGATCGGGATTCTTGGCTTCTGTGTATAAATGCAATGCCCGGTTATACCCATCTTCGCGCAAAGAGAACATTCCCAAATTTGGCATGAAATCGTTGCCGAAACATAGAATTGAAAGTGCAATATACTGATGAATTTCAATTGGGATTTCTGCAGCCAAACCCCAAATATTCAATGTAGCAAACTCTGCAGATTTGAGTGAAGGATCGTTAAACTCTGCGCTCTCGCGAAGAAGAGTCATTCCTCCATTTTTTGAAAGTTTGTAATTTTGCAAACAAATCAGAATCAAATCGGCATCCAGTCCATAAATACAAATAGTTTGGCGCTGAGATTCAGGAATACGGTCAAGTTCCAGCATCAGTTTGTGTTCGCCTTCGCCAGGTTCCGAAGTGCGTGATAGGATTGCGTAAGGAAACTTAGCAGCCAAAGCATTTTCAAGTTCAATCATATATGGCGTTCCGGGAGAAATTTGGTTGCGATCAAAACTTCCAGTTTCGGCTTCATCTTTTATGCGCATACGCCGATATCTCTGCTGAACAATTTTTGCGTATGGAACTAGACCATCTAGCGCAATTACAACTATTTTTGCAATGCAGACATTCTTCAATATGTAATCGAATGCGTCGACCACAGATTGAACAGGGTTCTCATCATTGAGATAACGGTGAATCAAACAATTAAAATCCACGCCAAGAACATCCACTTCTTTAGGAGTTCCGCGTCGGACTGCATCTGTGATTCCACGATGTGACTTAATTAAACTTGCAAAATAAAAGGGAATACCCATAACTCTGTATATTGTATTCATGCACTGCGTAAGCCTGATTTATACACCTTAATTAGATTTTCCTTGGAATAAAGACCACCTGCAATTCGTTTATACATATCAAGTACGGTACAATTTAGCAGGTTCGCCAGATCTTCATCGGTAGGATCACTGCGAGCCTTCATCAGTCTATCTGTATCGGCAGCTGTAAGCCTTCCTGCTGGAGTATTTGGAACCTCCGGAAGTTCTTTAGGACCGTTCTTGACTAGATTTGGAAGATCGTGGTCGAATGTCGATGGGGCCATTGGCTCATCCTTTGGACCACCCTGTTTACCACCATTAATCCAAAATCCCTGTGCTTGATCTATATCAACACCTCGAAGTTCGGTTGTTTCCGCAGGCTGTAACCATATAGGATCTACTTTAAATGTCTGCTGTTCTGCCTCATTCATAGCTTTAGACTTGGCATTTTCCATTTCAACTTCGGCAATAGCACGCTCACCTTCGTATTCCATTTATTCTAAATAATTAACAGTATTTAAGTGCTTTATTTGCGCTTATGTTTAGCAGGTTCATTTTTTCATATAAATGGTGTTTCTTATAAATAAATGTGGTGGCTGATTCTCTTAGGTATTCTAGCAGCTGTGATTTATGGTTATTCTATTAGTTCATCAATCAAGGTCGCAGGAAAGCCAGGATGTTCATCATGCCCAAAACAAGCCGCATTGGATTCTCAAAATGATTAAAATGATTAAAATGATTAAAATGATTAAAATGATTAAAATGATTAGAGTAGGGTTTGGGAGTCCAAAATAATTTCCTGGTAGTAACAAAATGTCTGCCCCCATTCCAACTGTAGAATCTATTGAAACTGTAGTATCTACAACCGGTGTCAATTTCAAGGACCCCGTTCAGCTCCTCGGCTATGCCATGAAAGTCATCAAAGAGATGAGTGCACTCTCATCTCTATCTACCGATGCTCAGTCTGCCGCTATTGTTGCCGCAGTCAAGCATGGAATAAAGGACTCTACTCTCACGCCTGAAGAGCAGACTATTGCGCTTACTTGGTGCGATACCGCTCTACCTCATGTCGTTCAGGCTGTTACGATCGTAAAGGCCGATGTTGCAAAAGTCGAGGCTGTTGTGGTTGCGGATGCCCAAAAGTGCTGCCCGAGCTTTTTCAGTAAGTAAGTATAAAATAGTATGTCGTGTTCTGCTCAAGATGGTGGAAGTGGTATTGCCCAAATAGCTGCCAATCATGTACCAGCTATGGGAGGACGCACCAAACGCGGCACGCATGTCCGGTCAGCTCGTGTTCGCGATATGGGTGCTCCAGGTAAGTGGGCGGACAAGCATGGACCCGGTATTGGTCGTCTAAAAGAGGGTAAGTTAGTTCGTTTAGGTTACTCTGCAACTCGTAAGATAACTTCCCGGCATCGTGCACTAAAGAAAGCTGTTAAACGGTATGGAGCTTTATCAACTTTCCGCAAACTCAATGCAGCCTCAACTTATACGAAGCGCACCTCCAAAGGCCGTTCCCGCACATTCAAAGCCGATCGTAACTGGGTGAAGAAATCCTTTATGTAAATATAAATGGATTGGATTTCGGCTATCTTATCTGCTGTTCTGTTTGTAGCGTTTGTCCCCGGCGTACTCGTAACTCTACCGTCCAGGTCTTCTCCTCGTAACACGGTTCTTCTAGTTCATGCCCTTGTATTTGCGGTCGCAACTTCAGTCGTCATGCGCTATTACTGGCACAATATCCGCGGATATGTCGAGACATTCGGTAACTTTGGTCCTACTTGCCCAAACGGATACGCCATGCAGGCCGACCAGTCGTGCGTTCCTACCGGACATGCCACTTACCCCGCTTCATCTGCGCCAAAATCAAAGACTGAGTAAATACAAATGTGGAAGAAAGCTCTACTTATTTTAGCGGTCGTTCTAGTTGTAGCTCACTTTGCTGGTGTGTTTGAGCGTTTTGAAAACCCAAGCACGAAAGTTGTTCATGCATGTCCAGAAGGATACCGTCAGTGTGGAACGGGTGATTGTGTCCTCGTAACAGATAAGCATGCGCCTTGCCCAGGTCAGGCCGATGCTTACTGAACACCAAACTTATTACAAAATTTTAAAATACAACATTGCGGTGATTTTTCATCCCAATGTTATTTTTTTGAATTAGGGTTCGTTTCAAATAATTACAATTACCAGCTTGGCTGATCAGGAACCTCTGCGTGGCGTTCAAGGTAAGTCTTTTTAAGATGCTCGGGGGCAAAGTAGAGACGAACAATTGCATCGACGGTATTGATATCAAACTTCTTGCACGAAAAGACATCAAGGTATAAATCATTACTTTCTTCTACAAAATGACCGGTAATATTTGAGGTTTCAATTAATTGTACGAGTGTATATCCTTTCTTATTTCCTGACCCAAACATGACAATTTGGGGCTTGCCATACGGCACCATTTCAATTCGTTCAACGAGTGTCTGAGAAAAGCGTTCAATATTGTGAGGGCACCGAATATTTTTTGGCATGCAGCGGGCAGCATCTATAATTAGATGATATCCCCACCGGCTGACAGTCATTGATATGCTATTCCAAAAGAAAATATTGTGAAAACCTTTTTTTCTGTTAGGTAGAATAAAAATGTTGATGGCTCTGTATGCTGCTGCCTTATTTTGGGCTCTAGTCCCTGGAAACCTCGTAACTCTCCCTGTTGGCGCGTCTCGCTCAACGGTGACTCTAGCCCATGCCGCTCTTTTTGGCGTTGTGTGGATGCTGACGCACAAGATGGTATGGAAGGCTCTGCATTAAACTAGACAGATCGAATAAACTCCCATTTTAAGTAATCACAAATCTTAGCCCAAATCTGATCATGGGCAATCAGGCGATCACGGGACTTGAGAAGTGGAAAATAAACTTTGTACTCGTCTAGTTCCAAAAGCTCAAAGAACTTATACAAAATGTACGAATACGACAAAAAGTTCGTGCGGTCATCGGGACAGTAAATCAAAAAAGGCGCCTGGATTTCCTGGAACATTGCCCTTATTTTTTCTTCAATTTCAGGAGTGATTGTAGGGGGAGGGTTACCATTAAGTCTAGAAATAATATGAGTAGCATGCTCATAATACTTCGATCTGTTCAGCTTTTTTAAGATTTCGCGCATATCCTTTTCCGTTAATTCCGCAACATTTTGGATACGGCGCTTCTTAATTTCCAGTACAACCTCGTTCATCACTTCATTTGGGATGATGGTCGACTCCTTGGCCTGAAACTGGTTCAAAATCTCGTTCAGGTGATTGATTTTCTTGTAAGCATAATTATTTCTTTCTTTTGGAGGATCGCGGAATGAAGGGAAATCTGATACAACGAGCATATACTCTTCCGATCCACAGTTTGGACAGACTAGAATGCCTTCTTCCGAAACCTCTTCGCGAGAAATGTTACAGCGGTCACAATGCTCTACAACAGCTTGCTTTACATCCACCGCTTCTCCAGTATTTAATTTCATCCGTGAAATGTATTCGTCATATAACTTCTTCTTGGAAGGAGCTGCAGTTGCAGATGATTGAGCGAGATATTTGACGAAAGTATTGGCGTCGGACGGTAAACAAGTTGTGTTTTGAACCTTTTCACCGGTTCCATAATATTTCAGGATAATATCGGCATTTTTCAAATAATAATCTTCTAGTTGATTTTCGTTATCTAATCGATCGGACAAATTACGAGTTTCTTCGCGAAGTTTAGTAGCCTTTAAAATATCATCTAATGCCGTGGATGTTTCTAACCGTTCTAATTCTTTGGTGTTCTCTTCTAACTTCTTTTCCATCTCTTCAATATTTGTTGTTTCTTCCTTAATGGTAGACACAACAGACTGGTGGATAGAATCTAAAGTTCCGGACACAGTATCCGGCTTCTTTGCTCGAATATCTCTGGACTTCTTAATTCGGAAAACATTGTCCATTTGTAAACTTCAACTTTACTCTCTTAAAACTCTACTTCCATAGTAAAATAGCTAATGCCACCCCAGCAACAACAGTGGGAATGAACGCACTGAATCCGGGATTAAAGTTCTCAAATGATTCTGACGGTGCCAAACACTGTGATACATCAACTTGTGCGCACTCATTTGCGTCAAAATCCGGGGAGAGAGATGTTGTCAGGAATCGAGCGGGCGCTCCATCTGTTACCGTGCACTTGTAGCATTCACACGGAGGAGAAGCGTCAGCCATCAGAGAGTTCATCAAGTAAAGAGGATTCAAACTTTCGATATCTCCAATGACTCCTGGAATCAAACCCTGGATTCCCGATCCAAGTTCTGACATTCCTTGGGGTAATAAATCTCCTACACTTGGTTTGTTATTTATATAATTGTATCGAGGCTGCAAAGATCCATCAGGAGCAGTGCAAGTCCCGCCAGTGTTCACGAAATACTGGTTGCCTAAAGGAGGATCGCCATCAATTAAAGTAGAAACATATGTTCCAATTCCCGACATATTCGTTCCAAGCTGACTGAACGATCCATCAGTTCCAATACCTAGAGAAGAAGGTGCCGGAACATGATCAGTATAACTGTATGAAGGTCCTAAAACATCTGTTTCGACATTCGATGCACCATTTTTAATATCGGTCCAAAGCGAGTTTTTTCCTAGATCTCCCATTAATTTGTTGCGTGATTTTTAATGAAATCATTTTTAATGTACTCAATAACTTGCTCTTTATAAGTCGAATTAGTGAGGGCACATGGTCTTTGTTTGAGGATAGAATCAGAAGCAAGTTTGAATGAATAGTTAAACTTCTTACACACAAAAAGGAGAGCCAAGAACCCTGAGCGGTTGATTCCACACTGGCAATGAATGTAAATGTTTTTAACATCAGGACTGCGAAGGAATGCAGTGATAGTCTCTTCGAACTTGGGGTACCATTTTCGAATATCTTCTTCTAGACTATCTAGGGCCTCTAAACACATATAATTTTGCGGATACTTCTCGCGAAACCATACTGGGCTATCTTTATTAAAAGCGCAATTAATAACATGAGTGATATTATGATGCTTTACAAACCCTGGATCGAGGTACATTCCCGGTCCAAACATGATATTGGTGTGTAGTTTGGCGGGTGGATCATTTTGCCACCCTTTGGACCTCCGACGAAAGGAGAACCACTCCATTACTAGTTAAAAACGAATCTGTTTTAATGAATGTAGAATATCTTAAAGTCGCAATGGATTACTCGTCCGTATTTCAGAACACGCATTTGCATTATGCCATTATCGAGAAGCACGGTAAGGAAATCGCAAGTTCGCGCAATAGGGTTGGTTCCCGCTCTCGTGGATGTGGGTGGTCGAACAATACTATACACGCAGAACGCGCAGCTGTGAAAAGTCTAGGCGACACTTCACAACTTCGTGGTTGTATTTTGACAGTTGTACGAATTAACAAGCAAGGCAAGATCTTGAACTCAGAACCTTGCTCTGATTGTATTAAGTTTCTCGAAAAGTGTATTAAGAAGTACGGGTTGTTGAAGGTCCTGTACTCTTCAAACCAGGGAGCTTCCCAGTGTGCCCACGACATAACCGACAGCCACTGCCACCCCAGCAAGGATCGCCGCGCCCATGTATGAAGGCACTCCTCCCGCAGTGTAAGTGTTAGGAATGTACTGCAAAATTAGAGACCGGGGCGTCGAAAGTGAAATAATCATAGCAGCTAAGAAAAACCCAAAATAGGTCATTAAGTTTTTGAATGCATACCTTACTGTGCTAAAGGTATGTGCCTGACTGTACAACTGTGCAGCGGGCTTGTTCTGATTCTGCCCCGTCGTCATTCCATTCGTAACGAATGGGTCTGTGCCTCCGGTCACAATTGGAGAAAAGGTCGTAGACTGCGGCAGGCTCGGATTCTGGACAGGTCCGGATCCCATAAGTTCACTCAAATCAGTTGCACCGTCCATCTTTATTTAAAAGAAGGTAATTCACACTTGGCGTCTTCCGCATGGTAAGTATAGCACTTTTTATTGAATGGTACGGTCTTACCCTCAATATCCGCAACTGGGACTGATAAGGTAGTTTTTGTAGGGATTGGACGGTGAAAAAGCATGATAGTAACTCCTAGCCCAATAAGGAACGAAAGGAATGGAATGGCTTTTTCATTACGAAATATCCCAAGAATGCGAGTGACAAACATTCCTTCTCTATTGTGATGAAGCTATAAAATTAAGCGATTTCGAATCTGCAGAGCACGGAACTTCTTTAGATTTGAACGAAACGCACCCGGTTTTCGTGAAGAACACTGTGCTTTTATCGGGGGTGGGAACATCCTGCGTTTCACGAACTGGAGGAATGAACACGGAGACCATCAGAAGACCTGCTAAAGCACCAACGAATAACCACAGAAGTGATATCATTACTTTACTGAATTA
>Ga0207959_1000307_pt1 | contig 13271 bp, 13 predicted proteins | sample CryBogCBH20Aug07_FD_184609 | JGI IMG/M metagenome (GOLD analysis project Ga0207959, IMG submission 184609) | Freshwater microbial communities from Crystal Bog, Wisconsin, USA - CBH20Aug07 (SPAdes) (version 2) | ecosystem: Environmental > Aquatic > Freshwater > Lake | place: Crystal Bog... | reverse complement strand
GTAGTGGTTGGTAGACCGTGCAGAATATTTGACATGAGCCCAAGCTGATTCTGAGCGTAAGTCTGGGGCGCAAGATACTGCTGATAAGCAGCATTAAGCGCGTTTTGCACACCTTGTTGCTGTTGCGTGCCGTAGGCATTTTGCAGGTTAGCAATTCCGGTTTGTTGGTTGTATAGGTTTTGACCAATCGCGTTCAAATCCATGCCGCCAGTCATGGCGGTTTGTGCAGCCTGCAAACCAAAACCAGCGCCAAACTGCTGTTGCTGAGCGTTAAGGTTGGCCGCCGCTTGCTGTGCCTGCTGATTGGCAAGGTTAGCCTGTTGAACGTTTGCTAGGTTTTGCAAGCCCATTTGTTGGCTTAATTGACCCTGCATTAATCCGTATTGGCCCTGCAAAGCTTGGTTGGCCAAGCTGGCTTGTTGTGCCAACTGAGCATTTTGCAAACCTGTGTTATAGCCCATTTGTTGGTTTGACAAACCAGCTTGTAAATTGGCCGCTTGATTTGCTTGTTGAGCCTGCAAGCTTGCCGCATTTGAAGTATTAAACTGTTGTGCAGCAGTGTTATACGCATTGTTGTAACCTTGTCCAATCAAGTTAGACATGGCTAATTGATTAGACTGGTTTTGCAAAGCGTCTTGAACACCCGCACGGCTTCCACCAAATGCACCAGCTTGAGTTTGTGCGGCTTGATTTGCCGCCTGCTGCATTCCTTGTTGTTGTTGCAACAATTGAATTTGAGGGTTCAATGACTGTTGCAAATAGGGATTCATGTACTGAGATACGCTATTCCCAGTAAAGTTTTGTGAACCCACATTTTGCGCCGACACATTGCCAGGCTGACTAAACCCCGCAGCGCTAATCGTTGGGGATGCACTTAGTTGTGCAGCGGTGCCCTGAGCCCCATCAACATTTTGTGCTGCGTAAGGATTGTAAGAATAATTTGCGTTCGCCGCTGTTTTTGTCGCATTTTGCAATGCAGTAGTAGCTTGCCCCAGTTGTGGGGCTGTCTGCATATTTTGAGCAGCGTTGAACGAAGTCTGTTGCAACGGCTGAAAGCCTGCAACCAAGGATCCTTGGTACGGCTGGTACGCCTGACTCGTATAGTCTTGCGCCTGACCTAGAAGATTCTCTGCATAGGGGGCAATGTCGGGCGCAAAGCCCGTCTGGTATTCTGTTACTGAGGTAGGTGTTGATGCTGCCATAATAAGTCCTTATGCAGGTAGGAACTGCTCTGCGTTGCTGTCTTTAGCATATGCGTGTTTGCCGCCCATTGTTTTGCTGCGGCCTTTTTGAACGCGGTCAATCATGGCGTACAGTTGTTTGGCTCCGGCGTTTGTTGAACCATTACCCAACTCAGAAACAATACGTGCGGGTACTACAAACTCACCTTCGGCCAAACGTGCGGGTTGGTGCTCACCAATTTGAGCGGGAATGTTGTCAGAAACGCCATCACCGGGACCGCGAAGCAGTTGGCCGCCATCAGAATAGCTGCCCAAATTGGATATTCCTCCAGAGGAATATTTCATCAAACGCTCAACTCCGTGCAGCTCAGCCGTAGGACCGCGCAACGAAACCATGTGAGGCGCTGCATGTGACAGACCGCCACCAGCCATAGTTGTCGGGATTCCCATCATTTCGTTGTACGCTTGCTGCGAAGTCAGCGGGTTAGCGTTAATACGTGCCAGCATATTTGGATTAAATGCCGTGCCTTGGTTAGGTAGTTGCTGATTACCAAAAGAAGACGCCAAGATAGGCGTTTGTGCTACGCCGTTGTAATAGGGGCGAATATACCCAGCGGATGCTGGGGGAAGCGTTGGCATCTTAGTAGTTGTTTGCGAAGACAACCCTGCAACAACCGGCAGCACAGCGGCGGCAGTCGGCGTCATGTTATTTTTGGCAAACTGCAACGCGCTGCTTGGGCTAGAGAATGTGTCCGCTATACCTTTACCCATGGTAGATAACGGATTAGCAGCGGCTTGAGCAGCAGCGGCTTGTTGCGCCGCAGCGTACTGCGCGTTAAGTTGACTTATTTGCTCAGCAGTGAGTTGCCCGCCACCTGCTACTGTAGACATTGCGGCCTGCTGTGCAGCCACCGCTTCGGGGTTTGCCGCCAAGCCTGCCTGCGTCAACGCCTGTGTACCAGCGCCTGTGAAAGCTCCGCCCAAAGCAGCGCCGCCATATGCACCCAAACCTGCTTGCAAACCTTGTGAAAGACTGCCCGTAGCCAAACCTGTTAAACCGCCAACGGTAGCGCCGATACCAATAGGGCTGGTCAATGCAGCCGCGGTTCCTGCGCCAAGGCCAACAGTGTCCGTCAAAAAGCTACCAATACCGGGAGCAAAATAGTTAAGCGCCAACCCGGCGAGGGGGGCGGCAATAGGTTTAATTTCATTCCAAAGTTTGCTCAACCAGCTAGCTTCGGGTAAACCCGTATGCGGGTTGATTGGCATATCAAAACCATGCTGTAGCGCAATAGAACGCAGTCCGGCTACTTCATCCTTGTTCATGTGAACAAGTTCTGTATCGCCGCCACGCCCTTGTGCGGCTAGATGTTGGGCTAGTACGTGTAGGCTCATGGTTTAATCTTCAGTACGTTGTTGGCAGAAGTATCGTAATAGATAGACCCACTGCGTAGGTTAGACAAATCTGCTTGGGTTGGCAAGCTGGAAACAAAAGAATTTGGATGCGCGGGATCAGGATGGATAAACGCCAAACCAGAAACAACGCCCGTAGTGCCGACACCCGTAGAAGAAGCTGTCAACGGCCCGTTATTATCCAACTGATTGAAGTAAATCCGCAATAGTTGCGTAAGATTATTCATCCAAACAGGGTCATACTCCGCAGGGGCGGGGAGTAAGCGCGGTGCTACAACATTGGTATTTGCCATTATGCTCTCCGTCCATCTGGGCGTACATCAATACGCGGCATGCCAACCTGCCACTGGGTGCCCAATGTGTTTGACCCAACTACCATAGCCATTTGGCGACCACGTACGCGGATGTTGATTTGAGGCGTAAACTGCTGCGTACCATAGAACGGTGTAGTGCTTGAGTACGATTGCGTGCTGGTAACTGTTGGCGCCGGTACCTGGATTGTATATGCGTTACCCGGATTTTGGCGAGGCAACAGCGTCATGTAGCAAGAAGGATTTGTAACATTCGACCCATCAAAGGAGACATCAGGAACCATACGCCAAGCAAAACCATAGCGATCCCCATCACCAATATCAAAATCTCCAGATTGGATATAGGATTGGATTGCGGTTGCAGGGGTAGTGGTTCCATCATCAACTCCTTGCTCTTGGTAAATAAGAACACCATTGCTGGCAGACAATGAATACCCCGTGGACATAGGGCCGCCACGCAAAGGACTGTACGCCCAAGCCGTGCGAGCAGCTACATAACCTGCTGACGTGCCTGCCGAATTACCAGCAGTATTACCATACGCCCAAGAATTATCCAAGTAGTTGTATATAACGTAGCTGTCAATCGTGCTAGAAGCAGCCGAACAGTAGAACCACCAAATTTCACTGAAGCCTTCGTTGAGCCCAGCAAAGAATTGATTTGACTGTTGCAAGTTAATGTTCTCATACACATACTGCCGCATCTCGCTAGGCAGCGTCTGCACCGCGCCATTGTAGTAATAGAACTTATCCACGCCCATCCAGAAGGCGGTATTGTTTGCCACCGCCACGCAGTTTTGCGACAGGATGGATATGTTATTACCCATAATTTGGAAACCCCAAACGTATGGAGGTCCAAGGTATTGCTGCGAATAAATGGCCGTATCTGTGAACACCAGAATCTGCTGAGTCATCTGGATGGCAGTGATGATCTGCGAGCCAGTACTTAGACGATAGCTACCAGCCTGATTGGTTGCAGCGGGATACCAAGTCGTAATGTTTTGCTGGTCAGACCACGAAATGAGCATGGGGTCTTGGACGCCATTACCCAAATTATCCGTACCGTATGCAATAACAAAACGCGATTGGTCCGATACCAACACAAAGTTAGCGATTGTTGGGCAGGCCGATGTGCCTGTGTCTGTGTACCAATATTGAGACAATACCCCGTTGTTACCCACTTGGGAGTTGGTGTTTGTTGGTGAAAGCTGTTGTGCGCGATAGAACGTAGATGGGCTGTTGTCGTCCAGTACCCAATAGTAAAGCGGGCCACCGCGTTGGTTAAACACCAAGTTCTCGCCGTAATTGGATTGGCTCCAGAGCTGAATGCTGGCAGTGGTTACTGAAGAAGCAACCGAATATCCCCAAGTCGTCGAAGATGTCGAGGTCATTGCCTCAGATCCAACAGTTTGAGATACGCTTACAGAATAAGTACCGGCGCCGCCAGCCGTACCAGAAAGTTGAGCCGAAATCGTAGTACCCGGCGCTACGCCAGTACCTTGCACAGTCTGACCAACAACAATTTTTCCAGATACGCTAGAAGCTGTTAACGTTAACGCACTTATGGCGCCGGTAAAGGATGCGCTTGTACTGCCCGTTGTGTTAATTCCACCCCAACCGCCAGCACTCCAGCCTACGGGAGGTTGGTACACATAGCCGTTTGGGTTGATTTGGAAGGCCGAAGTTGCACCCGATCCACCATTTCCGGAATCGCTACTGTTGGCATTTACGCCAGCAGTGATTGTGAATTGCGTATTGTTAATAACCGTCTGGATTTGGAACTCAGCATTAAGTACCGTAGAGGTAATGTTGCCACCCAAACTAACGGCACCTGTAAAAGTTACAAATGCGCCTGGCAGCGCTAGATTGGAAACTGAGGTAGTAACCTTAATTGATGGGGATCCATTGGTTGCCGTAAACGTACAAGAAACGGCAGAATACCCCAAGCGTACAGGGGTTACATCATAAAAATTACCACCGTTCCCGCCTTGGATATAGTACTTAAAGCTAGTGCCTATGCCAAGCAGCTTGACGCCAATGATCGAAACCCAATTGAAAAGTGACCGGGCCACACCCCAGAATTGACCGTCCGGCTGCTTTAGCGCAGAGGCATTAGAGCCAGTATCAACCACCCAGCCGCCTACTTTTTCAGCATTACCAGAACGGAAGCGAACGTTATTCCCAGCAAACCAAGTCTGCTTATCCGCCAGTGCAGTGGTTTCTTTATTAATACCTGGCTGAAACTTGAGCTTGATGAGTGGCATAGTTAGCTTAATATGTCCAATGCCTGCTTAGTTAAAGCAATGCGTTCGTTAAGGCCAATTGTGCCACCGTTAATGCGTTTTGTCAGCCCCTCCCAATCCTCGGCCTCGGCCAATGGATTACATCCGTGCGTGGCCCAAAACCAACCGCCGCTCATGGCCGCATAAAAAGGCTGAGCTACCGGATTAGGGTCACGCACAAAATCCATGCCGACTGACTGACCAAAGTGCCAATAATTGTCATGGCCCGTGAGTTGAATCACGCCCCTGCCGTGGTACAGCCAGCCATCCCCAGACGCTTCATCACGGTTACCCATGCGATTGGCGTAAATCCGATTAGCGATACGCTGCGGCTGGTTGGCGTACTGAGGTATTTCTTCTGGCTTAAATTTGTGACCAAACAGCCGCTCTAGTGTGGCAGCCTTGTAGCTTAGGTTTTCTTCCAGCGTCTTAAAGTAATTACTTTCGTGTGAGCATTGACCTATAAACGCGGCTTGTTTGCGAGTGTTGTCAATCCCAAACTTTTGAAAAGTTGCGTTAATCGGATCAACCCATGAAGCGCTGATACCAAGTCGCTGTAGCTGGTCACTGTTTAACATTGACCTTGCCTTTTACTTCGTTGTATTGGTCGATGCAGGCGTTGAGTCTTGTGATGGCGATGTCTCCGTCTGCGGCGATGGCGACAGTATCTTTAATAGCCTGTCGCTCAGATTCGGCTCCATCTTTTGAATTTCCTCCGGCAGATCCGGCATCTGAACCGGCGTGTACGCTACAGGTGGTTGGGAAGCGCAACTGGCCAAGGTCAATACGCTTGTTAATATCAGACTGCTTTTGAGTAATTGCATGAGTGGCTTTCTTTAGTGCTGCGGTTTTGACTTGCAAAGACTTTGACAACTCGGCTTCTTTTGCACGGGCTTCTTCGTTCAGCCGAACAATTTCAGCTTGGTCCTCTTCCTTTCGAGCCTCATACCCGGCATGATGCTCATAGAAACCAAACCCAGCCAGCGCCAAAAAAGCACCCAATATCACCCAAGGATTAAATAGACTAAACATTGTTTGCCTCCGCACGGGCTTGAGCCATACGTTCACGTTCATGGTCAGGTTCTAATGTTGGTGGATAACTAGGCTGAGGTGGTGGTGACCAGCTAGGAGACATCATCACTACAGGAGCCGGAGGGGGCGGCGGCGGTGGTGTATATGCCGCCGTATTGTTCTTGGCCGCCGTAATCATGTTGGAAGCTTCTGTTGTAATACCCTTGGTCAAGATGCCGCCAATGCCACCCACAATCAGCAACACAATGTCGTTCAGCATCTTGGTATAGGCTTGGTCTATTGGAGCCATCGCCTTCATAGGCTGGGTCACAAACGTCACCGAGTACAAAAGCGCAATAGTGATGAAGCCAAAGATGAGCGTCACCATAATGATGACAAACGCCCGAACACGGGTATCTATCTCATCGGCAGTTAGTCGCTGCTGATCCGGCTTGCTGGTTAGAAGGGCTAACAGAATTTCCTTCAATTTTTTTCTCCAAGATAGGCGCAATCAAATAGTCGGGACAAGTCTGCGTAAACTCGCAAGCAGGTTTTTGGCATTGTGCGGCACCAAAATGCTTAGGGTCTTGGCAATAGTAACGGTATTCGTCACCACAACCATTAATGCTTAGAATGGTGAACAGGATGGCTATTTTTTTTAGCATAGTCGATTGATTCCTGTATAAAGTAGTAGCCAATAAAACCCAATACACCCAACAGAACAATTACCAAGGCAATAATAAAAAACTCTTCTTGTTCTTCTTTTTGTTTCTTGGCCCTATCTTTGGCGGCCTGCTCAGCGTACTTATCGGCCTGATCCATTTCGCCAGCGCGGACTTTGATCTTATTCCAGACGTCCACCTTGCCAGCCTGCATAAACAGCATCTGGAGTTCAGACTCAAACTGACGGGTCTGCTCCAGTGCCATCTCAATTTCAATGGCTGCTCCCATATTGGAAGCATTCCCCGATGCCTTAGCTGCGCTAACAGTTTTGACCGCTACATCCTTGGCAGTGAAATACCGACCCAGTACGGGGCCTAGAGACGCAACATCATCCACAGTCTGACTGGCCTGTTTGACCATCTTGACTGCTTTTTGGATGCCGCTTAACGCTAGGCCAATACTTATTGGGTCGAGCATGTTAGTACACCGGGTGCATTATTTCGTATAACAATGGTAGGCTCAAAAAGAACCTCGCCAAAGGATCAAGTCGTAGCTGGAGCAGTACCAGCATTAGTAGGGTCGCTACTGACTGGTGTAGCGTTTCCCGAATCCACTGAAGTATCAGCGACGGCGGCGGGAGCAACGGTATCAGCGGCAGCAGGTTGTCCATTTTGAATTTGCGCCTGTGCGTTAGCAGTCGTAATCAGCTTTTGCAGGTGGGTCTGCAAGCTGGCAATCTTGCCTTCGATAGCTTGGATGATGTCGCGCAATTCGGCTTCTGTATGGTTGAAGTTAAACATGGTTTCTCTCTATAAGCACCGCTGAGATGGGGCAGCGGAGTTCCCCCGTGTCAATTTTAAGCGCTGACTTTGGTTTTAAGTGTGACAATTTCAGCAGCCATTTCTTGAATAGCTTGCACCAAGTACACTACCAAGAATGACGTATCAATACCCTGGGGCTTAATCGAACCATCTTCACGAACATCATCAGGATTACCTGATACCGCGGTTGGAACAACAGCTTGCAACTCGTCCGCAATAAAACCCATGTCCGATATACCGGATTGTTTCCAGGTAAATGAACGGGGCCGCAATGCTTCAATCTTGGCCAAACCAGTACCTGCCGGTAACGCAACAATGTTGTCCTTGAGTCGGCGGTCTGAAGAAGTATTAAAAGAAGTACCAGAGCCGTTATATGTGATAGACCCAATACCAGTCAGTGAGCCACCGGGTGTGCTTGCTTGGCTAAAGTATGCAATACTTTGACTGGTGGTACTAACAATAGCGTCCCAATTGGATTGGTTATTGTAATAGGCAGAGGTTACTATTCCAATTCCGTTCGTAGCGTTAGCGGCATTAGAGTAAATAGTAGCCGTATAGGGGGCGGATGGGGGTGAAAACCCAGGAGTACTAGAACCAAAGTTATTCAGGCCAGACCAGCTGTTACTTGCGCTCAACAATCCAACATTAGTACTCAAGTAAGAATCGGCAATCCTATTACCCTGCCAGGTGCCAGAAGAAATTGTGCCAACGGTTGTTAGGTTGGCGGCAGAAGTAATGGCAAGTTGGGTTGCCCCAGTAACAGTTACAGCTGACCCGGCCGATGTAGCTGACGTTGCGCTACTGGCACTACTGACCGGCGTTGTCCCGATTGCAGAAACAATTTGCGCGCTTGTAGCGGTTGTGATAGCTGCGGTTCCATTGCCGTAGAGGATACCGGACTGCGAAGTATTTCCAGTTCCGCCATTAACAACAGGCAAAGCAACGCCGGAATAAGTTACCACCAAAGTTCCATTTGAGGTTAGCGGAGAATTGCCGACGGATAAAAATGACGGCACACTCAAACCAACGCTAGTAAGACCGCCGGTTCCACCAACCCATGTAAAACCAGAACCAGTCCACTGTAAGTAAGTATTGGCTGTTGTAGGCGCAGTAATAAACGATGTGCTACTTGTGCCAGCTTGATACAGAATCTGATTAGCAGAACCACCGGCAATATTGGAAACAGAAGATGCGCCTGCACTACTACCTGTTTTAACCCACGAAGAGGTCGCAGTGTTGTAGGCAATCGTGCAGTATTCACCATTGGCAATTGTCAAACCGCCAACCGTCTGAGCATAGCCGCCAGTGGTGCTGTTGATAACCGTATATGTCTTGCTTGATGCAGGCAGCGTTACCGTCTGGTTGGCAGTGCGTGCGCCCGATAGCAGCAGGATGGCGTATTGAGCCGAGGTACTGGTCAGGTTTGTACCCGTGCTGGTCGCCTGAGTCGTGGTCAGAACCACTGTGCCGTTGGTCGTGATATTTTGAGTTCCAGCAACAGCAACGTCCAAAATAGAAGTAATACCGTTGTTAACGTCATCGCCCCAAGTACCAGCTTCGGTACCGTCAACAGGCTGTACAAGACCCAGCAGTGATGTGTAATTAATTGCCATAGTATTCCTTACTGACTATCGTTGATGAGAACCCAGTTCGTAACTTGGGCATCGTTAATCTGTTGCCATCCGCCAGTGACGCTAGGCTTGCAAACGGTGTCTGGGCGAAAGCGGAGATTCCAAACATTATTCAGCCTTTATGTGGGCCGTGGAGGTTGCGCGGTCAAGATGCAGCGTGGACATTGATTTAATTGTCCAAGTGTATGTATTAACCATAATTAATATTTAATTAAGCTAATATTTTATTAACTGATGTTTGAGAAATACTACCAGTAGAAACTAATAAATTTAAAACTTCCGTTGTATTACTCAATTCTTGCGGTTGACTCATCTCTAATTTGGCTGTCACAATTTCTGGTGTTGTATCGTTATCCCACTTTACCCGTTCGGATAAAGTTAAACCAGCACGAATGTCGGCGTTTTTCCATGTGCGTGGTGGGTTTTGCATTGGCGGCAATGGCGTTGGTTTTACCAATTGCCCATTTACCCATCCATCGCCATTTTGTGCATCATCCGGAACTTGTGTATCGTAAAAAACGGCAACTTCTGGATGATAAATATCTTCCGGCGTGTTGGGTGCAACATCGCGGATACGTTCATTTTCAATCCATGCGAATTTCATTTTAGTATCCTTCCGTCCAAACTAATACAACAAGGCCTACACCACCCGCAGCGCCGGTTGCATTAGCCCCAACATTACTAACAGCGCCACCACTACCACCACCAAAAGCGCCGCCAGCACCAGCGTAAGAAAGACCCAATGATGATGCTTGTGTATATGATGCGCCGCCGCCGCCAAACATTAAAGCAGTTCCCCCGGTTGCAATACCCACCGTACTTGCAGTACTATAAGCACCACCAGCGCCACCACCCACCCCACCAATTCCACCCGTCGCAGCGCCTGCACTACTCACGCCTCCGCCGCCAGCGCCAAAGCCACCGTTGTAACCAGTAGGAGAACCACTGTCGCCGCCAGAACCGTTGTAAATTGCTGAATTAGTTAAATAATCTAAGAAAGTATATTGAGAGCCTAAAAGTTGTTGAGTTCCATTTGAAGCACTAACGAAGGCAGCTAATAAACCATTTCCATTTGCGGTACCAGTTCCCGCGCCATTGTAAGTAGTAGCCGTTACTCTAAATGCCCCGCCACCAGCCCCAGCAGTACCGCCGCCAGCAATACCAGCACCACCAAAACCATTGGCAGTTCCACCCGCACCAAAAAATGTTCCAGCAGCACCCCCGCCGGTAGATTGAGTCGTACTGCCAGAATTACCTCCAGAATAGGTAATCACACTACGCAAACCATTAAGCGCCGAACCCGTGCCGCCTGAAGTAGCTCCGGTCGCACCGGATGTAGTCGCATTACCACCGCTGCCGCCCGTTGCAGTTAAATATGCACCCACGCTGGATGTGCCGCCAGAATTTCCGGATGTTGCAGTTCCCGCAGAAGCAACAACCGCAGTTGCGCCCAACCCAACAATAACGCTTGGAATGGATTGTCCCGGAATAACATCAATGATTCCAAAAACAAAACCGCCACCGCCGCCGCCAGCCGCTGCGCCACCAGAACTAGCGCCACCGCTACCTCCGCCGCCAATAACAAAAGCCCCAATTTGAAACACGTTTGCTGGAACAATAAAATTGGTGTAAGTTCCCGCAACCATGTATGCGCGATAGTTAGCCCATCTTGGCGGCATAACGCGGGTTGCAACGTTTGGCGGCAACCCAAATCCATATAAACCTTTGTTCATTAGAAGTCACCCCCATAAGCAATTACTTTGACGCCAGTTTGTGCGGTTGTTACCGTGGCGCGTAAAGAATAGCCCGTTGGCAAATTCAATGGCATCACGTTGGCATTCCCGTTACTAGATAAATTGGAAACGAAAGATGGCGTTGTCGTGCTAGTGGTCACGGCAATCAATGGGATTTGCTGCCACAAATTGTAGGTTGTGCCATCATAGATAAACAAATTAACAAGGCCAGAAACGGTAGTCGCCACGCCAATAACTTCAATGTAATCAATTCTTGAGCCGCTTGAGCCAGCGGTTAACACTGTTGCCACCGTTGTTGGCGCAGTTAGCGATGTGTCTGCTGTGGTTAAAAGAGCCGCACCCACTTTTGGTGTTGATGCGTATTGGGCTGAAGTTGACATAATGCTTTCCTTAAATCAAGGCAAACGAATCGTTAAACATACTTGGCGGAACATTGACCCCGTTGTAATTTGTAATAAAGGCTTGTGCGCCACTAGCACTAAGTGTAGTCCATGTAGGAGCAGCACTTGCGCCACCAGAAGTCAGGACTTGACCGGATGTGCCGTAAGAAACAGATGCCAACGGGCCAATACCAAACTGCCCCGATGTACCAAACACAAACGTGCCCACACCGCCGTTATAAATCGACAGAGGCAAATACGTACCAGTACCGTTAATACCCGATACCAACTGCACATCGGTTGAGCCGTTCGTTGCAATCAGAATCTTTGAGGCATTTGTTGGGTTGCTGTTGTTAGTTGCTTGCCAAGAAGCCGCTGTGCTTGTGCCGTTGGGCAGCGCATAGATACCTGTGGTGGCATTTGTGGTTCCAGTTTGGAACGCCGTGCGGCTGGCGAACGTGGCATTGCTAAAGTCACCTTGGAACAATGACCCAGTACCAGCGGTACCCAGCGTCAGGTTTGTGCCGGTGAATGTAAAAGTAGAACCTGATGTGACTACCTTAGAGCCGTTTAAATAGGCTACGCCGTTAGCCGTACCGCCCGGTAAAGATACCGCACCAGCAGAACTGATAACCAGCGCATCTGTGGCGGAACTATTGGTAGTGAAGTGAATGGCGTTAGCGCCAATCGTTCCCAACACCAAGTCTGTAGTGGCTGTCAGGAAGTAACCATAACCGGGAGCATTGATTGAGCCTGTTCCGCTATAGCCACTTGAGTTGATACCAACAGTAGCGTAGTTGGTCGACGCCGTGCCTTGGTCGTTATATGTAATGAACTCAGCAGAGGCTTGAGTGCCGTTGCTGGTGTTTTGGATGACGTTCTGGAAGTAACTATTAACGCTAGTCTGTGCCGCTTGGACAATACCCGTGTCAGTAAAGTTCAACGTACCATAGTTAAATGCACCTACGTTAGATGCAGCCGTTGTCGAAGCGTTCGTGGTGACCGTGCTGAATGTCGGCGTACCACCTAAAACAACCGCTTGCTCAGATGGGTAGGTAACGAACATCGTCACCGTGCCGCTAAACGTTACAGCACTACCAGAGTTGCTTGAGGATAGGATGGTCGTCCGTGTCAGCGTAGGACCAGTAGTCGAGTATGTACCAAGGCCCACTTCCCAGTTACCAGTTTGGTCTGTTGCTGCATAGTAGGTAGTGTTGGTGTTACCGACAACAGCAAACGATTGATACCCCGTCACAGAGCCAGACAGGGTAAAGCTAACCGTGGTATTGGCAGTTCCTGTTTGCTGTACGCGATCCGCTAAAACTAAAGCCATATTAAGTCCTACTGTGTAACAACTAATTGCCAGTTAGCTGTTTCTGAATCATCAATCGTAGACCAACCCGGCGATTGAGTATCGTTGATTAGCTGCCAGCTTGCAGTTTCTGAGTCGTCTATGACTACCCAATTTACAACACCAAGATTGCCTACCGTCCCAGCAATAATCTGCCCAATTATCGCGTTTGTCCGTTGAAACTGCAAGCTATTTACCGAGGTGGTTGAGCTGACCCCAGATATAGCCAAGGCTCTAGATGAGCCCACAGAGTTTACAGACGCAGCGCTACTAACTCCAGACAAACTTACAGTACTCGATGACGAGGGCGTCATCGTTCCAACTGAGGTAGTACTGGTTACCCCCGATAAAAATACAGGTGGTGTTACGCTACCAACTGAAGTCGTTGAAGTAACGCCAGATACACCAACTAGTGTAAAGGCTGCAATTGCCCCTGTCTGGCCTGTACTTGTAACCCCACTCAACCCAACAGATAC
>Ga0207959_1000305_pt1 | contig 13293 bp, 17 predicted proteins | sample CryBogCBH20Aug07_FD_184609 | JGI IMG/M metagenome (GOLD analysis project Ga0207959, IMG submission 184609) | Freshwater microbial communities from Crystal Bog, Wisconsin, USA - CBH20Aug07 (SPAdes) (version 2) | ecosystem: Environmental > Aquatic > Freshwater > Lake | place: Crystal Bog... | reverse complement strand
TACCTGCCGTTGCGCCGTTGTCTCGCATTGAAATTTGCGGAATACTACTAGAGAGTATTGATTGTTTTGCTGATCCGTATTGAGATGTTCCGCCAAGCAACATGTTACCACTAGCATCCAGCGTCATCGCCTGAGTAAAGGTGATGGTGCCTCCGGCGGTGCCGGATGGGGCGGTGAACCACTGATGCTGTCCAGCGGATTGAGCATACAGCATAGCATTTGCGCTGCTCTGAATATATTTCCAAGACGAATTGAAATATGCGTTAGATGCAATATTGCCATAACCGTTAAACGCAACATTGTTTAAGATTTGTAGATTTCCACTACTATTCCAAGCACTCGGAGCCACACCTAGACCAAGATTACCAGAACTATCAAGACGCATAACTTCTGTGGCGTTAGTACTGAAAACAATTGGAGAATTTGAGCTGTTATTTAATTCTCCAGTACCATTTGAATAAGAAATTAATTTTAATCCACCAGTTAAACCTGAACGATTGTTTCCATTAACAACAAGATAACCAGCAAAACCAGTTCCACCAGTTACTAGACCAACTGAATCTCCAGAAGATGAAACATGCATATTTACAGCAGGAGATGATGTTCCAATACCAAGACGACCAGAACTATCAATTCTCATACGTTCTGTACCACCAGTATAAAAAGTTTGTGTAGGGCCACTTGGATCATATTGAATTATTCTTTGATTACTTGTATAATCATATAATGTAATAATACCATCAGTGGCAGTACCAAACCCATTTATCAACCCATACATTCTAGAACTATCAGTGTTTTCTATCTTTACACCAGCAACACCTGCAGATGGACCTTTAATATGTAAAGCTGCTCCAGGAACACTTTTACCGACACCCAAATTGCCAGAACCATCGACAAAAATACTATTAGCCGCTGATGTGCCTAATGACGTTGGTGATGGTCCAACAATAGTTCCTGATCCACTAATCTGAATAGCCATCTAAATCTCCTTAAACCACTGTCCAGTAAGAACCAGATGGAACAGTAACGACAATACCTGAATTAATTGTTACAGGTCCACCAGTCATCGCATTCTTACCTGTTGTGATTGTGTAATTTGTTGTAATAGTATTAGTGTTCTCATAGAAGGCATCATCAACACCACCACCAGTGGCCCCACCCAATGAACCCCAGTTAGAACCATTATAACCTTCAAATCTACTAATATCAGTATTCAAACGAAGCATACCAGTAATGCCTGATGGTCTCTGTGCCACATTACCAGTAGGAATCGTTACGGCAGTATTACCGTTGATAGTTGTATCACCAGTTGCTGAAATATTAATAGCATTGGTTGATGAATTAGACTGAATAACAACGCCACCAGTATATAAAGCAGTAACCAATCCACCAGCAGTTGTATTGCCAGTGGTCAAAGAAGTATTAGATGTGGTATTATAAGCTGATATATTTGCAGTTTGTACGGTAGCTACGCTTAGTGTGGACATCTACATTCCTTTTATAGAATTGTTTTTGTTATTATTTAGTCTTTGATCTAGCTCTTGATTTAACAGGAGTAGGAGCAGAAACTGTATTTGCAGATGGACCCCATGGAGGATTATTATTAATAACCTGTGGATTTTCCTGATTATTAATAGAATCCAATAAAGCCTTCTGCATGGCTGGTTCATTCAATCCATCAACAATCCACATAATAACTTGTTCTTTTGTTAGTTTATCATATGGTGTGAACTTATCTGGTGTTGGAGGATTAAGATCCACAGAACCATATAATGAATCTTCCTTTAAACCATCAGATACAGTATATCTCCAGTGAACAGTCTTTACCACGTTTGGTAAATCGTTCTCTAATACTGCACATTCTAACGGATCAATATCCCATGTGAAAGTTGTTGCCATTTATATACCTTTATAGTTCTGCATTTGCTGCCCAACCAAACCAATACCATGTGCCAACAGTAAATCCACTACCACTATCCGTTAACTGTGAAATTCCTTTTTGAGATCCACGTCTTTGTGTAACAGCTGTTCCTATTAAATTATTACTTTCATAATTAGAAACTTTATTAATAGTACCATTGTAAGCATAAATTGTTGTGGCAGAAGGAGGAGCACGTTTTTGCACTTGATACATAATAAAACAATTTAAAATACTAGTTGTCATTGCTAATCCAAAAGCACTTGTAGAAGAATCTAATGTTGTTGTTCCTGGAACACCACCTATATCATAACAACATTCATAATATCTTTGACATAAAGCAAGTTCCGTTCCATATTGTCTATATTCGAATGGAGTCGCTGTTGTTCCTTTTTCTAACTGAAGTCCAGTTATTTGCCAAGTTGCTCCAACATTTGTTCCTATACTTATATTTCCTGTTGCTTGTTGAGCATAACTAGAAATCCAAGTATTGGGGGTACTAGTTATTCTATTAGGACCACAACCAAGACTAAACATTAATCTAGCACCATAACCATTAGTAGATGACCATGTACCAGCGATAGATCCAGGAATAGTTATAGTTTTCTTTTCCCAAGTATTTGTTGAATTTATTGTGTATTGAAAAATATACATGGAATCTTCAATTCCACTTGAAAAATAACCTCCAAATGTTCCTGATAAACTTGATTTAACCCAAAAAGAAGCAGTAACAGTTGATGGCGAAGAAGTTCCTTGATATAAGTCAGATATATTATAACCTTCTATTATTTGTCCAACACGCTGATAATCAGAAGCATTACTATAAGTAGAAGAAGATGTAACAGTTATTTTCAATGAATTAGAAAATCCAATTGGTGCATCAGAAACAATTTGAGAAGTGAGAGTTCCATTAAAAGTTCCTCCACCAAACATTCTATCAATCATGTATCCTGCTGAGTTAGCCCAAGATGTATTACCACCAGCATATCTCTGATCAATAGTCATACCACCATTAATAATTCTATTTCTCATACCAAGAGAAGCAGCAGTAGAAATCTGAGTAGAGTCAGCAAAGCTAACAGTATTACCTAATATGGTACCTGAACTGTTACCACTTAAAAATCCTGCACCAATTGCTTCTGATAATACTTTACTTGTTGCCATTTATTTTCTCTTAGCTTTAGGTGTTGGTGTTGTGTTAGATGATACATTATCAGCTGGTTCAGGAGTATTACCTTCTTCCAACCATGCAAGATATGCTTGATAGTCTGAATTATCATTAATAAACGGAATATAAGTAGTTGTTCCGTTACCATTATTACGCTCTACACAATTTGGTTTATTAGTTATAACATCTATTATTAATTTATACATTTTATATCTCCGCACTAAAATACATATAAGAACCAGTTGATTGAACAGACAAATATGTAGTCAAACCAGTTGTACCAGGAGTACCGGAAGAAGCAAAAGATAAGAGATAATAATTATTACTAGTCACACCATTTACCGACATTGAACTTAATGCGGTATAAGTTCCTGGGCCGACATTATATGTATAATAATTTCCTATAGTATTTGATAAAGTTAAAGAAGGAACTACTCTCATGACTTGTGGAAAGTTACCTTGAAAAAATCCACCGCCAGCGCCAGCCCAACAACCAGTAGAAAGAAATCCACCACCTGCAGGTAATAGATAACAATATCTCTGACACAAAGCTAGTTCCGTACCATACTGTCTGCGTTCAAACGGTGTTGCTACTGAACCAGCTTCTAACTGAACGCTTCCAACGTTAAAAACAACAGAAGTAGCTGTAGATCCAGTATTTAAAAGTCTAATATATATTACACAACCATTTTGAAACCCAGAAGTAAGTGTAGTAGTAATTGTAAATTTGGTAGGTGTAGAAGTTGGAGAAAAAGTTATTGGACCTATATATGTCGGTGAAGTATAATTATCTGCTGTTGCACCATATCCCAAATAAACATTCCCAACAAAATTACCGCCAGAAGAGGCAGAAGCAGAGGCATAAAAACTAAGAGTTACTTGTTTATTAGCAAGATCATATATATTTGTTGATTCGATTCTTTGAAATATTGTTATTTGAGAAGTAGAAACACTTGCAGTATTGGCCATAGAGGTGCAAGTCATATTCATATAATATTGACCGCCGTAAGCAGAAGTTGAATCTGTCGATTGTTGCCAAACTACCGTACCTCCAGTAGAGTTACCACCACCGTTTGATGCTTCTGAATACCATCTATCTGCAATTAAATAATCATTAGATGTTGCAGTGGCCATACTTAATGATGTACCACGTTGCCATACTCTGAAATCACCATTGATAATTTTATTCTTACCAACAGAAGTATTTACTATACCTACAGCAGTGTTTAGTGTTTTGTTAGCTGTCATTATTACTTAACCTTGTCTAACTGTTCTTGTGTTGGTTCGGGATAGTCTGGATGCTCCCACTTAGCAATATAATCACCACGACCATCTGAATCGTTTTGGAGAGTGATAGTTCCTAATGGTGGTGCAAAATCAGAATCAGTTAACTTAGGATAAAGTTTTAATATTTTATCATACAAATTCATTATGGTGTCCTCGCTAAAAATCCTGAAATATATGTGTATGTTGGTGCATTACCTAAACTTGATACTTGAGGAGATGATGCTGTTATATAAGCATATAATTCAACATAATCTGTAGAACCGTTCATATAAACAAGCCCAGAACCAGAAGATGTTCCTACGCCTTGTGCTGGAGGATAATCTGATCCATATAACCAAACAGCACCATTTTTCCACAAAGAACTAAAACCACGTGTTGGTGAGGTTGTGTTAAAGCAAGAAGTTGCCCAACTGAATTGATAATATCCTGCAACGGTTGGTGTAAATCTATAATTTGTTGTGCTATCATACATATTGCCAGTATCATAATATTCAACATTAGCAGTAACTTTAGTAAATGTTGCTGATGTTATTGCCTGATTTCCTGACAATGATGCAAAGAAAGCAGGGCCAGTGCTAGTCAAATACTTACTATCACTCTGCGCCTGAGTATAAACACCAGCAACTGTGGTATTACCAAATACACGAATAACAACCGTATCATCAAGATTACAACCAACATTCAATACAACAGAAGTACCATTGGTTGCTGTATAATCTGCAGGAGTTAATACTAAACCATTAACAATAACTTCAATACAGTTTGCCTTATATGCTAATGTACCACCAGCATAAGCAGCACCAGAGAATGTAGTCTGACTTTGTGTAGCAATGTAAGTATAATCAACAATGTTTGTTAAATTATTAGTGATCCATGATGAGATATTGATTGGATTAACAGTTCTTAGTGACCAAATCTGAACAATATCACCAGAATTAACACCTGATGCAAGAACAACTGAAATTCCATTTAGTGCTGCATAATCTGACTGTGGAAGAATAATACCGTTAACTGATACTTGAACTACACCAGCAACATATGAAAGTGTCTGTGAGTTTGAATCAACACCAGAGAATGTTGTCTGACTTGCAGTTGCAATATATACATAGTTGACTGCATTAGTGACCCAGTTAGCAGTAGTGAATGCTGACATTGCAGTAACATTAAGAACGTCAGAAGCATTTGCTGCAGAAAGTAGTGTGATAGTAGAACCATCAGTGGCAGTATAGTCTAGACCCAACGATAGTCTACGACCGTTTAGGAATACCTCAGTAAATCCTACTTGATAGTTTAGAGTATAACCGTTAGAGTCAGTTCCAGTAAATGCTGTCTGACCAGCAGTGCACAAGAATGTGAAATACTGTGACTGTCCTTGAGTTAGTCCTTGGCCCAAATATTGACTCATTTATTTCCCTTATAGTTCTGCATTAAATTCTACATATCCAGCAACATTATTATTAGTCTGAACAGCTACTGGTTGACCAGAAGTAAATCCTGAAACAACTAGATCTGCACCGAACATATTAGTTGATGACCAATTTGTTGACATCGTAAAACTAGTATTTGATAAAGCAGATCCAAATTGATAGATTCTAATATTACTAAAAGTTGGTACTGGTCTTGTTCTCATAGTAACAGGCAATGGACCATAAACAGTAACACCAGTGGCACTATATGCAGCACCTTGAGCGATTCCAGTATAAGCTGAAGTGCCAGAATAATCTGTTGCTTTATAATAATACCTCTGACACAAAGCAAGTTCAGCACCATAATTTCTATATTCGAATGGAGTTGCTGCTGTTCCTTTTTCTAACTGGACTCCTGTGATATAGAATGTTGCGCCTGATGTACCAACTACTTTTGTTGCAGAACTAAATGTTAATGCTTGATTTGTAGAACCTTGGCTCCCCCAAGTATTTAAAGAAGTTGCATAATATGTTGAACCAGTACCTAAATCAAATCCTAATAATAATCCAGCAGTATTATCAGTAGGCCAAGTTCCAGTAGTATCACCAGGAACAGTAATAGTAATATAAGTCCATGTATTTGGCGAAGATATTGTGTAACTAGTTACATAATTTCTATTTAATGGACCGTTTCTGACTGATAATGCAAAAGTTCCAGTTAAACTTGAATATACCCAAAATGAAACTGTGATTGTTTTAGCATTTGCAGTTCCCCATGCTAAATCTGCTATATTATAACCTTCTATAGCTTGTTGAATTAAAAAATAATCACCTGCTGCTGCTATATAACTTGATGAAGAACTTGCACCAAGATAATTTGTAAATCCAGCAGGAAGACTTCCAGAACCTGCATTTCTTTGTGTAGTGAATTTAGATGCTACGGCAGTCCATGTAGAAAATCTATCTACGGCATAATTAGAACCAACACCAGTAGTAATAGATGCACCAGCATTTCTCTGATCAATTCTCATATCACCATTGATGATACGATTGCGAAACATTGCTGCTCCTGCACCTTCAGAAATCGCACCAGTAAGTGATCTTGTAATTGCCATGTTTTATTCCTGTGTTTATTTATAATTATTTAGTCGTTTTAGACAATGCATTAATTTGTTGAGTCAATGCTGCCAACTGTGCTTGTAAATCAGCCAGTGTTGGTTGAACTGGTTCTGGTTCTGGTGGTGCAACATATGGGTTAGGTGTGTTGCCTTCTTCTAACCATGTAAGATATTCTTTATAATCCATATTTGCTGGATCTGCTGGAATATGTGCTTGATCCACATCACGTATGATAATTTCTGAATTTGTTAATGTATATGTCATTTGTTATAGCTCCGCTAATGCACTCATGTATCCTGTTGCGGTAGGATACCAAATAGGATTACCAGCTCCTGTTGAAACAACTATAATTATGAAACCAGTTGGATCAACATAGCTAAAAGTTACCAAATTAAGAGGTCCTGCAGTATTCCAACTTCCATTTTGAGTAATAGTTGGTGTTGATCTCATTTGCACAGGTAAAGAAACCCAAGAAGAAGCATAACAACTAGTATAAGTACTAGACTGCATTGCTGGTCCTGCACCAGTTGTATTGAGAGGATTTGAACGCCAAAAGTATCTTTGACATAACTGTAATTCATTAGTGAAATGTCTATTTTCAAATGGTGTTGCTACTGAACCTTTTTCTAATTGTATACCTGTGATATACACAGAATCATCTGCACCAGCAGTACCTGTCGGAGTAAAAGATAAAGAAATAGCTATTTCTAAAGAATTTGATGGAACAGTTCCTGTAAAAGAATATCTTGTCCAAGTTGATGTAATGGTTTGCGTTGTATTTATTGCGGTAGCAAGACCAGACCATGAATAAGGATCTCCTCCTTGATCCGCTGTAGTTCCAGATATTACTTGAACGCCAATATTACCACCGGAATAATTAGCGCCAGTTTTAGCATAAAATGAAAAAGTTACAGTTTGACCAGCTAAATCGTAACAATTAACAGTTTCAATAATTTGAACAAATGAAAGAAGATTTGTCCCTGTATTGGTTGCAGTTCTCTGTAATTTTAGACTATATTGAAATCCAGCAGGAGCACTAGTATTTTGAGATACTGTAGTACTGCTGTTTACTGAATATGCTTTAAATCTATCTAATGTATATGTATAAGAAGAACTACCAACTGTAAATGTTGTGTTTCTTTGTGCAACAGTCATACCACCATTAATAATTCTATTTCTCATACCATATGGTGAAATAGCATTACCAGAAGAATAAAAAGCAGTAGAGTTAGCAACTGTATTAACAGTGGAGTTACCAACAGAAATTGTGGATGTATTGACAGCAACATTTGCACCAACAATTAAACTATTAGCAGATACAGTTCCTGTGCCAATAGAACCTACTGGAATGTCGCTAGCTTTTGGGCCGATGTATTGGGACAAAATAATGCTCCTAATTTTATATATTTATACTTATTTATATTCCGTAAAATCTTACATTTTATAAATATCATTGTCCGTCACGGAACTCCCACATTCCTACGGACTCTAACGCTAAATAGGAGCATCAGCATGAATATTTATCCTCAAAATCAATATATTCCCTATACTTATCTAATTGGATGGTCAAAACTAGACCGTTGGTATTATGGCGCTGAATATGGTTCAAAATCTAAAATTGCTAATCCAAACAATCTATGGAACACATATTTTACTTCTTCTAAACATGTTAAAGAATTTAGAGAAAAATATGGTGAACCAGATATTATAGAAATCCGTAAAACATTTATTGATGAAGAAGCTGTTAGAATATGGGAACACAAAGTTCTAAAAAGAATGAACATTCCTAAAGATGAACGTTGGTTAAACAAAAGTGATGGTTCTTGGAATTCTCTTAATTCAGAAGAAAGATCAAGAATATCTAAAGAACGCATGGCAGATCCTGAAATTAAAGCCAGAATGATAAAAGCTCAAAAAGAAACAATGAACACTCCTGAATATAAATTGAAAAAATCACTCAAATCAAAAGAAATGTGGCAAAATCCAGAACACAGAAAAAAGATAAAACAAATTAATAAAAAACCAGAAACTATTGAATTAAAATCAAAAGCACAAAAAGAAGCACAAAACAGACCTGATGTTAAAGCCAAAAATTCTAAACAACTTAAAGAAAAATGGTCAAATACAGAATTTAAAGAACAAAGATTAATTTTACAAAAAGAAATATTAAGTAGACCAGAAGTTAAAGCTAAATTGTCTAAATCGTCAAAAGAATTATGGTTAGACCCTTCTTATAGATTAAGAAATTTAGAATCTAGAAAAAACGCTCCAGTTTTTTATTGTGAATGTTGTAAAAGATTCATAAAAGGCTTGTCAAATTGGAAATCACATTTAAGATCAAATAAACATAAAAAGAATCTCATTGGAGTTCCATGACACTCAATACCGCATCAATAGCACTTGCAGTATTACTAACAACATAGATCATATGACCTGTCTGCATTGCAATCTTATTAATTTCCAACGAACCACCAACTGGAATTGGTGCCTGTGATACCACTGATGTATTATTAGTACCATTGTTATGATAAACATTGGCAGTAATAGCACCATTGGTGATATTTGATAATGATAGAGTCAATAGCATAGCATTAGTTGATGAAGGAACAGTATAACTACCCACCTGAGTATTAGTTGTTCCAATAGCTCTGCTTTGATAGTTTTTAAAAGCTGCTGGCATTGTTCAATTTTCCTTAACTTAATGCTACTGCTATTGCGAGAGCAGTGGTTGGATTATAATCAACTCCGTTGACGTATAGTGATGTACTATTTATTACACAGTTTACTGAAGAGTTACCAATAAACAGAGAAGAGGTATTCATATAGGCGTTTACTGTTGAGTTACCAAGATTTACGGCACTTACAATTAATGATAGAGGAAAATTGACTGCAGTGCTATTAACAGTCATCACGTTGGCACCACCAGAAACCATTATATAGGAATTAGATCCCAGATAACGAACATAATTGTTCTGTGATGATTCCATAAAATATGTTTGTGCTTGAATAGAACTCACTGTTTGTTTCCTCTATATACTGTCAAATATGTGCAATACTTTGACATTAGTTATCCTCTTTATTAATATTTATAGTTCTGCGTTATATGCCATGTAACTTGTTGATGTTGTAGGAGCATAAAGCTGAGACATTGTTCCTGCAGTTAAACCAGAAGCAACATTAAAAATAACATATACAGTAGTACAAGAAGCAACTTGAGCAGAAGCAGAAGCAACTACTGTTCCATTTAATGAAATATTTGAAAATGTTAAAGTTGGTGATGTTCTAAAAGTTACTGGAGAATAATATACTCCTTGAGCCGTAGTTGTAGTATCACAATAAAATAATCCATATCTTTGATATTGACCAAATGATATTAATTGATAATATCTCTGACACAAAGAAAGTTCCATACCATATGGTCTGCGTTCGAATGGTGTTGCTACTGAACCTGCTTCAACTTGGATATCTATGAGGTCAAAGTAATCAGCAGCACCTGCCGTTCCTGATGGACCATATATAAAAGTCAATCCAGCTTCATTGATGTTAGAAGCAAGAGTTCCAGTCACACTGAATTTTGTAAAATTAGTGTTTGCAGCAACAGAAGTAGAGATTGCAACGGTACTTCCAGTATAACCATTCGTTATAGGATTAGGCTCATCTATTCCTGTTCCAGTAACAAACTGAATGTATAAGTTTGTGTTTGAAAAATTAGCACCAGTTCTGTAGTAACCAGAAATAGTGATAGTCTGTCCTGCAAGATCTCTGATGTTCAACGATTCTATAGCTTGACATGTTTGAATTAATCCTGTGTTTGTATCGCCAGATGTTCTTTGTAATCTCATAGCGGTTCTATTATTACCATTGATAGTAAGACCAGTAACCTGAGACATCGTGGTGTTTCCAGCATAACTTGGTCTAACAAAACACCATCTATCTGCACCATATTGATTTGCTGCGCTGGTTGGATTAGCGAAGCTGGTTCCTCTCTGCCAAATTCTAAAGTCACCATTGATGATTCTATTTCTCATACCAAGAGAAGCAGCAGTAGTCATTTGAGTAGAGTCAGCAAATGTTACTGTATTACCAAAATATGTTGTACCATTGACTGATAATTTATTTGTCGGATTTGTATTTCCAATACCAACACTACCATTCGCTTGATATATACCAGCAGACCATACACCGACACCTCCATTTGCGGCTCTATCATACATTAACCAAGATCCATTAGACAGTGGATTCAAAGCAAATGATAGTTGAGTATTAGACGCTGCAACTGTTAAACCTGTTTGATTATTTGCATTGATAGTAAATGCTGATTGAACGTTACCAGAATATGATCCGTCTGAAGTTAAAAAGCTTATACTACCGTTAGCAGCAATATAAAAAGCACTACCAAAAGTAGCAGTATTGGTTGATGTTGTGAGAGAAGTAATAGTCAAAGCACCATTAACACTAACAGCATTCGTTGATGTGTTAACTATTAGTTCTTGGCCTAATTCTGCAATTTCTATATTCTGTGACATTTTAGATCTCTCTTACTTTGTTTTTGTGTTCCAAGCATCTATATATTTTTGGTATTCTGAAATATCAGATAATTCTTCTTGTAATTTATAATTATTAACAAACTCAATCCAACCAGAAGAACCATCCCATTGTAAAGCATGAAAGTCTGAAGGTAAATCAGAACAGTCTATCTCTTTAGCAATACCATCTATATATACAGCATTATCTTCTTTAATTATTGTCAGACGCATTTATTACCCTCATAGTTTTATTATCTTCTCTGTTACTGTTTGCTATTTCGACCATAGCTCTAATACTTTTTTCTGATGCTTTAACCATTTCGTTTCTAAAACTTTCAGTTGCAGCAGCACCTTGTCTAACTTGTCCAGCATTTTCAATTAATAAATGTGGTAGCCAAGCAATTGAGCAACCCCATTCGTCAACCTCTTTGCCTGTATTCATATCTTTACCACGAACTTGTATGAACCAATTACACTGTAACTGTATACAATCCTTTTTTAATAAAGGACAATATTTTCCTGATTTTAATTCCATAATATAACCTCATAATTTAATTTGCCTGTGCTAGAATAAAATCAACATAGTTAACTGCCAAATTTATTGCTGTTCCTGAGAACGTATGGTTATGAGAACCACCTCCTCCAGTTCCATTATCAGTAGTCATAGTAGTAGCATTACCACCAGTAATAGCCATACCAGTAACTGTAGAACCAGACCATTGATTGTTAAATTGCTGGTAAGCAAAACTGTGTGTATGTCCTGGTATCTGAGTAGAAGAAAGAGTAGTAGATCCAACTGTTCCGGCAACAGACTGTGAAGCAAATGCTGTTGAAAACGCTACAGAACCACCAGTACTCACAGAACCAGAGACAATCCTCATTGCTTTATCATTATGTGTAGTTAACTTTGTAAATCCAGTTGGTGCAGAAGTTTGCTGAAAAATAGTTATTGAACCAGTTGGTATCAATTGACCATTAGCACCATTTTGAGTAATGGATGATAATGTTATAACTGTGTTTGATATTGTGTTACCTACATATAAACCCATTAGATTATCTCTTCTAATTTAAATTTGAATTTTTTACCTGTATTATTATTTATAATAAAAATATCATTTTTGCCTTCTTGCAAAGTCCAGTTTCCTGTTGTACCATCAATATCATTACCATTTGTGTTTTCATTTGATAGATGTAAGTCACCAGTAAAAACGTTAGCCCATCTATAGGTTGCAGAACCTAAATTATATAAATTATCTGATGAAGGTAAAATATTACCAGATACTGTTATACCAATAGTTGATGACCAAGCATTTGCTGATGAACTATAATAAAGATTAGCATATCCAGTATCAACAGTAATACCAGCACCATTGGCAGCAGATGCTGAACCAGCACCTTTGGCAATAGTAATATTCAAATCTTTAACATCAAGAGTTGCTGAATTAACAGTAGTAGTAGTACCAAGAACTGTTAAATTACCACTAATTGTAGTATCATTAGCATAAAGTGGATTATTAATTGTAACAGTATTATTAAATGTATGAGTGTTAGTCCAAGTATATGCAGCCTGTGTATTAACAGTACTATAATTAATAGTACCTGCAATCTGACCAACAACTTCAATTAATGCACCGCTTGGAGGAGCAACAGCAAATACAATAGATGTTCCAGAACTTGTAATAACATCTGGACTTGAAATCTTAATACCATTTTCATAAACGTCTAGATTATTTGGAGTATAGCCACCAGTAACTGTGAATGAAGTGGTTGAACCATTACCAGTAAATGACTGTCTAACAACTGTATTGTTTAACTGTACACCACCAATATACCATGCAGTTGAATTGATAATCATTGCATTGGTGGTTG
>Ga0207959_1000303_pt1 | contig 13362 bp, 10 predicted proteins | sample CryBogCBH20Aug07_FD_184609 | JGI IMG/M metagenome (GOLD analysis project Ga0207959, IMG submission 184609) | Freshwater microbial communities from Crystal Bog, Wisconsin, USA - CBH20Aug07 (SPAdes) (version 2) | ecosystem: Environmental > Aquatic > Freshwater > Lake | place: Crystal Bog... | reverse complement strand
CGCGCCGCGTTTCCACCGTAAATGTGCTCTGGAGCCCCTCACGGCGAACCTCTACGGCCCTGACATCAGCCTCGGGGCGAAATCCATAGGTCACCACCGGTTTGCTGATCTGCGGCAGAATTTCCCTAACTCCCTCATCTTCAATGCAGAGGACTGCAAGCCCATAGAAAGGAACGTGGTGGAGAAACTCGACGAAGGTTTCCTTCAGACGCTCGAAATCACCGGCATAGGTCTCCATGTGATCACGATCGATATTGGTCACGACTGCGATCATGGGCTGAAGATGCAGGAAGGACGCATCGCTCTCATCGGCCTCCGCCACCAGGAAAGTCCCCTTACCCAACTGGGCATTGGTACCGGCACTGTTCAGCCGTCCCCCGATCACAAAGGTCGGATCCAGTCCTGCCTCAGCAAGAACACTGGCGCAAAGGCTGGTGGTCGTGGTCTTTCCATGGGTTCCAGCGACCGCAATGCCATAACGGAACCGCATCAGTTCTGCGAGCATTTCAGCACGTGAAATGACCGGTATTTTTCTTGACAGCGCTTCGGAGAGTTCGGGATTGGACCGATCAATCGCGGTCGAGACCACCACCACTTCGGCACCCTGAACATGGTCCGAGGCATGTCCCCGGTAAACTGCCGCGCCCAAATCGCATAGCCTGCGCGTGGCGGCATTTTCCCCAACATCAGATCCCGAAACGTCATAGCCGAGATTCAGCAGCACTTCTGCAATCCCGCTCATCCCGGTCCCGCCGATACCGATGAAATGGATTCGCCTTATCCGGCTCATCCCATGTTGACGTTGATTGTCGGCGGAGACCTTCATAACCTATCTCTTCGTTTTTTTCTGATTGGCGTGTTCAAGGCAGACCGCTGCGACAATTTCCGCAGCTGCTGGACGAGCCACCTGACGAGCCCCCTGAGACATCGCCTCCAGACGGCCCGGGGAATTAATCACATCGGCAATTGCCGAGGCAAGATGTTCCGCCGTTAATTCGCTCTGAGGCATGAGAACAGCCGCCCCGACCTCTGCCAGCACTTCGGCATTTTTCGTTTGGTGATCATCAATGGCATAGGGATATGGCACCAATACCGCAGGAAGACCCGTAACGGCCAATTCGCTGACCGTCATTGCGCCCGCCCGACAAATGGCCAAATCAGCCCAAGCATAGGCCTCAGCCATGTCCTCAACAAAAGCGAGGACTTCTGCCTTCAAATTCAATGCCTGATACCGCATCTCCGTTTCATCCCGGAGCGCTGAACCCGTCTGATGACGGATTTCCAGGGGCACACCCAAGCGCGCCAGAGCCTCGGGAACTAATTCATTCAATGCCTTGGCACCCAGACTTCCCCCGACCACCAGAATCCTGAACACGGCATCAGGAGCGCGATCTCGAGACAAGGTACTCAGACCCACAATTTCCCTTCGCAAGGGATTGCCAGTCACTCGGGCTTTCACCTTTGATGGGAAACTGCCCCGGAAAGCCTCCAGAACGACTCGAGCCCGGGATGCCAGCAAACGATTAGTCGTTCCGGGCACACGGTTTTGCTCATGAAGGACCAAGGGTATCCCCGTGAGGCTGGCCATCAGCCCACCGGGCCCAGAAACGAAGCCCCCCATACCGAGCACCACTTGGGGACGAACTTTTCTGAGAATACCCAAGGATTGAGTCAGGGCCTTGAGCACCATGAACGGCGCCTTCAGCGCCCCCTTGACCCCTTTCCCTCGAACTCCCTCAACGGCTAGCCACTCGACTGGAATTCCTGCTGCCGGAACGACCCTGGCTTCCAGTCCTTTGCGCGTTCCCATCCAGACAACTTCGTTGCCCCGATCCATTAATTCGCGCGCAACCGCAAGTGCCGGGTAGACGTGCCCCCCGGTCCCCCCCGCCATAATCATCACACGTTTGCCCACGTCGCCCTCACCCGTGGTTTAGCGGTAACCGCCGCGATGGCATCACTTCGAACACGGAACAGCAAGGCCAGTGTCGCGCTCATGATCATGATGCTGCCTCCACCGTAGCTCATGAGGGGAAGGGTCAACCCCTTGGTCGGCAAAAGCCCCATATTGACGCCCATGTTGATGAACGCTTGGACGGAAAACCAGACGCCGATGCCATACGCCAGATAGGCAGAGAATCGGGTGCCCGACTGCTCAGCCAGCCGACCGATGACAAACGCGCGCCACACCAACAACATGAAAAGCACGATGACCGAGGTCGTGCCCACCAACCCCAGCTCTTCACCCACGACTGAAAACAGAAAGTCGGTATGGGCTTCGGGCAGATAGAACAGCTTTTGGATACTGGACCCCAACCCAACCCCGGTCCACTCACCCCGTCCAAAAGCAATGAGAGCCTGGGACAACTGAAAATCGCTATTCAGGGGGTCATCCCAAGGATCCAGGAAGCTCAAGACCCGCCGGAGGCGATAAGGTGCCGTAATGACCAGAAAGACACCCGCCATAATGAAGGCGCCCACCAAAAGGCCGAAATGCCAGAACTTGGCCCCCGCGAGCAGCAACATCCCTGAAGCCACGGCAAAAATCACGACCACTGAGCCAAAGTCTGGCTCTTTTAGAAGCAAAAGCGCACCCACGCCTAGGAGCATGAAGGGTTTCAGGATGCCCGACCAGGAGCTCCTGACGACATTGATATGACGATCAATGAAGCTCGCCATATAAATCACCGAAATCAGCTTGAAGATTTCGGACACCTGGATTCGAATCCCCAGAATATTCAGCCACCGCACACTGCCGTTGACCGACTTTCCAATCCCTGGGATGAGGACCACCACCAGCAAAATCAGACCCAGAAAGAAGAGCTTGAACGACATTTCTCGCCAGGCTTCAAGATTCACCGAGGCTGCGGCAATTCCAAAGACCAGCCCCATCGCAATATGAATCAGCTGATGCCGCGGAAAATAGAAGCTGTCACCCGCCATCTTGTCCCCAAGGTGGAGAGATGCCGAGGCGACCATGACGTATCCGAAGAGTAACAAGGTCAGGGTCACCAGCAACAGAATGGGATCAATGTAGAAGCGGCTTCCCCGCCACTGCAGAACCAACCCCTTACTCGGATTCGACATCAACGCTCTTACTCCTCAAAAGAAGGGGCGACTCACGCCGCAGTATCGGATCACGAAAGCTTCCTGACTTCTTGCTGAAAAATCAGGCCCCGCTCCTGATAATCCTTGAATTGATCGAGACTGGCACAGGCGGGCGCCAGCATCACGACATCCCCGGCGATCGCAATTTGAGCGGAGGCCTCTACCGCTTTGGACAGGTTGGTCGCCATGACCGTCTGCACCAGATCACCCAGCGCCTCACGCAGTAAGGAGGAATCGCGTCCTATGAGGACCAGCGCCTTGACCTTTTGGCCCACCGCCTCACGCAACACCCTAAAGTCCGCCCCCTTCCCATCACCGCCCGCAATCAGAATGACCGGCTTATCCATCCCATGAAGCGCCGCGATGCAGGCACCGACATTGGTCGCCTTGGAATCATTAATAAAGGTCACGCCATTAATTTCTGCGACCCACTCGGTACGGTGGGGAAGCCCTGTAAATTCTCGGATGGCCTGAATCATCGCCTGACGCGATAGCCCCGCAGCATCCCCGATGGCCAGCGAAGCCAACACATTGGCGATGTTGTGGCGTCCATGCAATTTGACCTCAGCCCTCGGCATGACGGCCGCACCGTGAGCAAAAATCCATTCCTGACCTTCGTGCACCCTTAACTCGTAATCGACTTCGGCAGCATCAAGACCAAACCAGGAGACTTTCCGATTGGGTCGCGCCATCGCTGCCACAACGGGATCATCCCGATTCAGAACCATGACACCTTGCCCATTGAAGATGCGCTCCTTCGCTGAGGCATAGGCCTCAAGATCGGGATATCGATCCATATGGTCAGGACTGATGTTCAGGACCGTTGCGACCAGAGGCTCAAGCAAATGCGAGGATTCCAATTGGAAACTCGAAAGCTCCAACACATACATTTCAACGGTTTCATCGATCAATTCCAGCATGGGCGTCCCGAGATTCCCACCCGCACGGCTTTGCCGACCATCGGATTCCGCCATCAGACCTAGTAGGGTTGTGACTGTGCTTTTGCCATTGGCTCCCGTCACCGCCAGAACAGGGACATCGACCACGGCAGCAAAGAGATCAAGATCGCCGATAACAGGAACCCCACGGGCCTCGGCCGCAACAATTAAGGGATGATCCAAGGCCACCCCTGGACTGACCACTAAATGGGTCGCAGCTTCGAAAGCAGTGGCATTGAAGCCGCCCAAAAACACCGCCGAATCGGGAAAGTTTTCCCGGAACTCTTCGATGAAGGGAGGGACTTCTCGGGTGTCCGTGATCGCGAAATGAACGGACTGCGAGGCCAGAAATCGTGCAATTGAATAGCCGGTCTTTCCTAGACCGACAATCAGCACCGCCGACTGCGCATCCAGTCCCAGACGAGTGCTGAGCTTTTCGAGATGCTGTCCGACGCGCAAGTCCGTGACCATGGGTTTACCTGAGCTTCAGTGTGGCAAGACCACACAGGACCAGAATGACGGAGATAATCCAGAAACGCACGATAACCCGTGGCTCTGGCCAACCTTTCAGTTCGAAGTGATGGTGAATCGGTGCCATGCGAAAAACCCGACGGCCGGTCATTTTGAAAGACAGAACCTGAATCATCACCGACAAGGTCTCGACGACGAAGACGCCGCCCATGATCACCAGAACAATTTCCTGACGCACGAGGACAGCAAGAATTCCAAGGGCAGCTCCCAACGCCAAGGCACCGACGTCTCCCATAAAAACCATGGCGGGATAGGCATTGAACCAAAGGAATCCGAGACCCGCGCCCACGAGAGCACCACAAAAGATCACGAGTTCACCGGCCAACGGCACAAAGGGGATACTGAGATATTCGGCAAACACCGCGTTGCCCGAAAGATAGGCAAAGATCCCCAATGCCCCCGCAACCAGTACGGTCGGCATAATCGCCAGACCATCCAGCCCATCGGTCAGATTCACCGCGTTACTGGTTCCCACGATGACGAAATAGGTCAGGATGGGATAGGCCAACCCCATATTCCAGGCAAACTGCTTGAAAAAAGGCACAATGAAAGTCGTTTCTGCAGGCACTGTTGCTGAGACATAGAGGAAAGTGGATGCAGCGATTCCAAAAATCGACTGCCAGAGATACTTATGCCGTGCCGCTAGCCCTTTGCTGTTGCGAAGCACCAGCTTCTTGTAGTCATCCACAAAACCGATGATGCCGTATCCCAGGGTCACCAGAAGGGTCACCCAGATGTAGCGATTTTCGAGGTCGGCCCAGAGGAGAGTGGTCAGAGTAACGGCCACCAGAATCAGCGCTCCCCCCATAGTTGGGGTACCCGCCTTGGAAAAATGACTTTGGGGACCATCATCGCGAACACTCTGCCCAATCTTGTACTTGCTCAGCTGACGAATCATGGCCGGCCCTACCAGAAGGGAAATCAGCAACGAGGTCAGGATGCCGAGGATCCCTCTGAAGGTCAGATAGTGAAAGACCCGAAAGTCATCGAAATAATTAGATAGCCAGTCAGCCAGCGCGAGTAGCATGTGTTTACCCCTATACGAATCTCTGTGGTGGGCTTTCGACCGCGGAACCTTGGGCCCCCTTCAATAGGTCAAGCCAGGTTTCTTCAATGACGGCGCGGTCGTTAAATGGATATTTGATCCCTGCAACGTCCTGCGTGGTTTCATGGCCTTTCCCAGCCACCACAAGCAGGTCGTCAGGACCAATGGCTCCCAGCGCGTGCCGGATCGCAGCCCGTCGATCACGGATGACGATCGCATCAGGGCAAGAAACCCCGGACAGAATGTCCCGGATAATGTCATCACCGTTCTCGGTGCGCGGATTATCGTCCGTCAAGACAATATGATCAGCCATTGCTGAGGCCACGGCCCCCATCTCGGGACGCTTGCCGCGGTCTCGATCGCCACCGCAACCGAAAATCACCCAAAGGCTCTTGGGATCATGCTTTCTTAGGCCCTCAAGCACTGTGGCCAGGGCATCGGGGGTATGCGCATAATCGACGACAACTTGGCGATCGCTGCACTTCACACGCTCCATCCTTCCAGGCACTGCAGCCACCAGCCCCAGTTGAGCGACGGCCATATCAAAATCGATGCCGAGACAAAGCATTGCAGCGAGAGTCGCGGTCAGGTTTTCAATATTGAAGTCGCCGTAAAGGGCTGTTCTCACGGTGCCACGTCGCCCCTGATAGAGAACATCAAACTGCATCCCATCTTGATGATAAGTGGGGGTCCCGTATCGCAAGAGCGGGATCTCAAGCGCGGTTTCATAAGTCTCTGCACAGAAACCCAAAAGATCGAACTGGGTCCCCACACGTTGAGCGATCGGCGCCGCAAAGGCTTGCTCAGCGTTAAACGCAACAAATTGAAGTTTGGGCCATTCAGCTAGCGCCAATTTGGCTTCCAGATAGGCTTCCATCGTTCCGTGATAATCCAGGTGATCACGGGAGAAATTGGTGAACACCGCCCCCTGAAATTGCACTCCGGAAAGTCTCCCCTGCTCAAGGCCATGGGAGGACGCCTCCATCGCCACCATCTGGCATCCCTCCGCCTCCAGACTGGCCAGAATTCGTTGCAATTCGACCGGCTCTGGCGTGGTGTGCTGCGTCAAATGGAGGTGGCCTGGGCGGCCCCAACCGAGCGTTCCGATCACAGCCGCTTCGACCGATCCTTGCAACGCTTCCGCGAGAAAATGCGTGCAGGATGTTTTGCCGTTCGTGCCGGTCACCGCGATCACTTTGAGCGAGGCCGAGGGCTCATCATAGAATCGTGCGGCAATCACTCCGAGATTCCGAGTTAACCCTGGAACCTCGATCAAGGGCACCCTTCTATCTGAACTCCCGAGAAAGGATCCAGCACCTTGCGGATCGTATGCGACTGCCGCAACGCCCGCGGCGATGGCGGAGTCTAGAAATTCGAGCCCGTGACGATGGAGGCCTGATGTCGCTAGAAAAAGCATCCCGCGCCCGAGCTTCCGGCTATCGCTCTCGATGCCGGTAACGCTAAGGGATGGAATCGCTTCATCAGCGACCCATCCCTTGAGTAACCTCGCCAGATCGACGGATCGATCTTGAGGGGGAGGCACGGTCATGCTGGCCCATCCTGACGAGCCACCATGATCGATGGCGTAGATTGATCAGGAGCAATATTGAGGACACGCAATGCTTCCTGCATGACTCGGGAGAATACGGGGGCCGCGACGACGCCACCGTAGTAGTCTCCTGCGGAAGGCTCATCGATCATGACGACCATGACCAATCGAGGATCACTCGCTGGGGCTACGCCGGCAAACAGCGCGTTGTAACTTGAAGCGGTATAACCATGGGCGCCGAGTTTCTTGACGGTTCCGGTCTTACCCGCAACGCGGTACCCAGGAACCGCAGCCTGGAATGCCGTACCCTCCTTCGATACCACGGTTTCGAGCATGGCCATCATCATGTTGGCTGTCTTCGCAGACATGATGCGATGCACTTCCGGCTCCTCATCCACACGAGTCAGGCTCGCCATGGGCATCAACCCTTCATTACCAAGGGCGGTGTAGGCTCGGGCCAATTGCATCGCGGAGACCGAAACCCCATAGCCGAAGGACAATGTCGCTTGCTCAAACGTACTCCAGCCGTGGTAATCGGAAAGCCGTCCGCGCGCTTCACCGGGGTAATTCGTCTCCAGTGTCTGTCCAAAGCCGAGATTGTGATAGAAGGCCCAAAGCTTTCGTGGCGGAATCGTCAGAGCAATCTTGCTGGTTCCGACGTTACTTGACTTCTGGATCACCTTCGTCACATCCATCACACCGTAATTGTGGACGTCCTTGACGACATTAGTGCCAACATGCCAAACCCCGCCATTGGTATTGATAATGGCTCGCGGGTTGGTGAGCCCAAGCTCCAACGCACAAGCGATCGCAAAGGGCTTCATGGTTGAGCCAGGCTCAAAGAGATCGGTGATGGCACGATTGCGGGACACATCCGGCGCGGCCTGAGATCGGCTATTGGGATTGAAGGCAGGCTGGTTGGACATGGCCAGAACTTCACCGGTCTTCACATCCATCAGCACCAGAGTCCCGGAGCGGGCATGATGCTGAGCCACCGTATTTTTCAATTCACGGTGCGCGATGTACTGAAGCCTCGAGTCAATACTCAGCGCTATTTCCTTGCCTGAAACTGGGTGGCGCACTTCCTCAATCTTTTCGATAATCCGACGCTTGCCATCCCTCACAGCACGGCGCGCCCCATCCACACCCCGAAGTCCGGAGTCCATGACCAGCTCCATCCCTTCCTGGCCATTGCCATCAACATTGGTGGTTCCCAGAAGGTGAGCCGTGACCTCTCCCGTCGGGTAATAGCGCTTATATTCGCGATCGGCATAAACGCCGGGAATCCCCATGGCCAGCACCTGATCCGCCAACTCAGGACTCATCTTGCGCTTAACGTAGGCAAACGCGCGGTGCTCGTCTTCACCCACTTTCTGCAGAATTTCTTCCACCCGCATACCGACAAGACGGGCCATAGCCTCAATCTTGTCCCGTCCGGGTGCCGCCTTCAAGAATTCCTTGGGGTTAACCCAAATGGTCTTAACCGGGGTGCTGACTGCCAGAATTTCACCGTTCCGGTCAGTAATCTTGCCCCGGTGAGCAGGGATCGGCATGACGCCGACATGGCGAAGATCCCCCTGATGCTTCAGGAACTGCTTGTCGAGCACCTGGAGATAAACGGCACGACCAATTAATACGGTGAGGGATGTGAGAAGCAACCCTAATAGAACGCGCCAGCGAACACCGTAGTCCTGGGGGGCCTCGTTTGGCTTGATGATCTTCATGACGCAGTCCCTCAGGGCTTAATCGAAATAATGGTGGCTGGATCCGGAACATTCATGCCAAGGCGAGCCCGCGCCTCTCGCTCAATCCGTTCACGATCCGCCTGACGATTTTGTTCAAACTGGAGCTGGGCCAAGGCCTCGTCGTAAGCCTCATTGGCCTGCTGAAGGCGCTGGATCTCTGAAAACAGCAACCGCGTGCGGTATTTCATGTGCACCACACCCAAGGCCGAAGCCACTGCGATCACAACCATCAAGAGAAGCAACCTCATCTCAAACCTTTTCTGCGATCCTGAGCACTGCACTTCGCGCTCGGGGATTAACTGCAACTTCTTTCGGCCCGGGCATCACTGCCTTGCCGATCCGCTTCAGGCGGGAGACCGCTGGGGCCGCCATGGGGTGCGGCGCCTGACCGTGACTCCAGCCCCGCTCCTGATCCCTGATAAACCGCTTCACAATCCGATCTTCCAGTGAATGGAAGGAAATCACGGCTAATCGGCCACCCGGCTTTAATACGTCAATCGCCTGATCCAATGCGGTCTCCAGATCCTCAAGCTCTCGGTTCACCGCAATTCGGATCGCCTGAAAACTTCGGGTTGCCGGATGCTTGCCAATTTCCCGGCTCGGCACGACCGACTCGATCAGGCTTGCCAGATCTCGCGTGGTTTGAAGCGGTTTTTCCCGACGTTTGGCCACAACCGCGGCAGCAATGCGTCTTGAGAATCGCTCCTCACCCCACCGCCAAAGCACATTCGCAAGTTCAGCTTCTGATATACGGCTCAGCCACTCGGCAGCGGTCTCCCCCGAACTGGAGTCCATCCGCATGTCCAAGGGTCCTTCCCGCATAAAGCTGAATCCACGCTCAGCCTCATCAAGCTGAGGAGAAGAGACCCCAAGGTCCATCAAGACCCCCGCAACCTTCCCCGTCCAACCCAAGCTCTCAACCTCACGGGAGAGCCCTGCAAAACTTCCGTGGCGAATTTCAAATCGCCCTTCTTCAACTAAGGCCCGCGCTTCCAGGGATGCCACCGCCTGTGGATCCTTGTCCATTGCCAGCAGCCGCCCAGAGGGCCCAAGCTGATCAAGAAGCAACCGACTGTGTCCTCCTCGGCCAAACGTGCAATCAACTGCGCAGTCCTCCGGCTCAAGCTTCAGTGCTGCGACACTTTCAGTCAGCAGGACCGAAACATGCGATGAACTGGCGTTGTCCATCAGAGAGACAACGCACCAAGCTCCGGAGAGAGCTCCTCATCGTCTGCCTGCTCTTCGTCAATCCACTCATCACGGGCAGCGACCCACCCGGCCTCGTCCCAAATCTCGAATTTGTTGCCCTGACCGATCAGCGCCACCCGACGCTCCAGTCCAGCGAAATTTCTCAGCGGCTCAGGAATCAGGAAGCGCCCCTGACCGTCGAGCTCACATTCCGTGGCGTGCCCAATCAGGAGACGCTGCAACCGCTTGGCCTTTTTATTCAGTGCCGGAAGCTTTACGAGCTTGCGCTCAATCTCTTCGAATTCCGGCAGCGGATAAAGCAGCAGGCACTTGTCGAGGCCTACCGTGACAACCAACTGGTTATCACAGCAATCACCCAACTCGGTGCGATAGCGGGTAGGAACCGCTAATCGCCCCTTGTCGTCGAGATTGATTGCACTGACGCCTCTGAACACCTTGCCCCCTTACTCCCCATTTCCTACCACTTTTACCCACTTCTCCCCACTTTTACGCGAATATAGAAAGTGTCACCCCACAAGTCAAGTGGTTGTTTTTTGGTAGGCATCCAGACGCACCTCTCAAGCGAGGAGAGACCAATAAATCAATGGGTTAAGTTTTTTTGCGGATCTGGCACCGGAAAAAGGATGTCTCGACGAGGCATCCAGATTCAGGACGGGAAACTCAGAAAGGATCGAAGGGACTGGGGACTTGATGGGCGTCTGCCCAGAAAACAAAAATGCCCGCTGATGCGGGCATTTGAGGACGAGGGCACTGATCGCTCAGCGCCTCACAAAGGGGCTCAATGATGAGGAGTGCTCGGCGCCGGAGGCTCATCACCCGGGAGAACACTGCTTTTCGAAAGCCCCGAGTAGGCCGGGCACCATTGCAGTTTTGCAGTCACGATCAAAACGACCCCGATCAACAACATGGCGATGTTGGCGAGGAATACGGAGACCAGAACCAGTCCAATACCGGCGCCGTAGCGAATCCGCTGCTCCTTGCTGCCGACATTGAATTCACGCTTCATCGCGCGTTTGTAATCAAAGCTCATAGGGACCTCCGGGTGAGAATTGGGCTTCAGGTTGGCAATTGTGCTTGCTTACTCTCAGCCAATCAAGGCGATTCGGCTAAAATGCAGCATGGATATCACCTCAATTGTAGAGCCTCTTAACGCGGCGCAACGCCGAGCAGTCTGCGCAGAGGTCCCATCCCTCCTGGTTTTGGCCGGGGCAGGCAGCGGTAAAACCCGGGTGCTGGTGCATCGAATTGCCTGGCTCATCCAAGCAGAATCCATCCCTCCCCAACGGATTCTCGCCGTCACCTTCACCAACAAGGCAGCCCGGGAAATGCGAACGCGCATCGAGGATCTCCTGTCGATTCCGACGCGGGACCTTTGGATCGGAACCTTTCATGGTCTCGCCCATCGGCTGCTCAGGCGTCATGCCCAGGAAGCGCGACTCCCACCGGCATTTCAAATCTTGGACTCTGATGATCAGCAGCGGATTATCAAACGCATCATTAGAGGCCTTGAGCTGGATGACACCCGCTGGCCACCTCGACAGGTGCAGTGGTACATCAATGCGCAAAAGGAGGAAGGCCGTCGCGCCCGAAATCTTCCCGCGCCCGGTGACCCCTTTGAGCGCCAGATGCTCGCGATCTATCGCGCCTACGAGGAACAGTGCGACCGCTCTGGATTGGTCGATTTTGCCGAACTCTTACTGCGCTGCCTCGAACTTCTTCAGGAAAATCAGGAGCTACTCGACTTTTATCGCCGAAAGTTTAAACACGTGCTGGTCGATGAATTTCAGGACACCAATCGAATTCAATATGCCTGGCTCAGGCTCCTGACTGAACCCGAGCAAAATCTGTTCGTGGTCGGCGATGACGACCAGTCCATCTATAGCTGGCGGGGCGCCCAAGTCGAGAACCTTCAAAAATTCCAGAAAGACTATCGACATCACGAGCTGATTCGTCTGGAGCAGAACTATCGCTCAACCGGAACCATTTTGGCCGCAGCCAACGCGCTGATCAGCCATAACAGCGACCGCTTGGGGAAGGAGCTTTGGACAGAAGACTCCGAAGGGGAGGCCGTATCCCTCTATACCGCCTTTAATGAGCAGGACGAAGCCCATTTCGTTGCCCGTAAAATTCAGGCCTGGGCCGAACAAGGGAACCTCCGGAGGGAATGCGCAATCCTTTACCGCTCCAATGCCCAGTCTCGGCAATTTGAAGAAAAACTCATCGCCCTGGGCATTCCCTATCGTGTCTATGGCGGCCTGCGCTTTTTTGAACGTCAAGAGATCAAGGATGCGCTTGCTTACCTTCGTATGGTCAGCAACCCGAACGATGACGCCTCCTTTGAGCGCATCATCAATACCCCAACTCGGGGCATCGGCCCCAAAAGCCTTGACCTCATTAGGGCTCTTGCACGCCATGAAAGCATCTCACTGTGGGAGGCTACCCAGCGAATCGCAGCCGATGATGCATTGCCTGGCCGAGCCAGAAACCCCCTCAACGCCTTTATCGCCCTTTTGGAAGATTTGATTACCAGCAGCACCGACCTCGGACTTTCTGCTAGAGCATCCGACCTTCTGGTCCGCTCAGGCCTCCTTGAGCATTACCGGAAAGAGCGGGGGGAACAAGCGGAGCAACGCGTGGAAAATCTGGCCGAATTCATCAACGCGACACGGCAGTTTGAAAATGAGCCTCAACTGGACCCTGAGCTGCCTGTCATTGACCAATTTCTGGCCCATGCAGCCCTCGAGTCAGGTGAAAGCCAATCCGACCCTTCCAATGACTGCGCTCAACTGATGACACTGCATGCGGCCAAGGGACTCGAGTTTGAACTGGTTTTTCTGGTCGGCCTTGAAGAAGGCCTGTTTCCCAGCCTACAGTCGCTGGAGGACCCAGGCCGCCTCGAAGAGGAGCGGCGCCTTTGCTACGTCGGCTTAACCCGGGGCCGCAAGAAACTGGTGCTCTGCCATGCAGAATCAAGGCGACTTTACGGCAAGGAAACCTACCCAAGACCCTCACGATTTCTCCGGGAAATTCCCGCGTCGCTGATTGAACCGGTTCGTATGGGAAGCCCTGCCACCCGCTCAATGAATGAATTTCGAGCCAGCAGCGATCAGAGTAAAACTGGTTTACGTATTGGCCAGCAGGTGGTTCATGCCAAGTTTGGAACCGGTGTGATTCTCCATTCAGAGGGTGAGGGCAATCAGGCTCGGGTTCAAGTCAGCTTCGCGCAAAGTGGCGTTA
>Ga0207959_1000295_pt1 | contig 13563 bp, 13 predicted proteins | sample CryBogCBH20Aug07_FD_184609 | JGI IMG/M metagenome (GOLD analysis project Ga0207959, IMG submission 184609) | Freshwater microbial communities from Crystal Bog, Wisconsin, USA - CBH20Aug07 (SPAdes) (version 2) | ecosystem: Environmental > Aquatic > Freshwater > Lake | place: Crystal Bog... | reverse complement strand
TCAAGAAGCTGAATTGCCTCAACAAATTGGTAGTCAGCTTTTGTACCCGTTTCAAATGAAGATTTATCCGAAAATATTTTTTTGTTTTCTGCGGAAAGCTTAACAACCTTTGCAGAACTTTGTTGATGAGTACTTTCTTTTTCGTTTTCTAAGTGATTTTTGTAAGACGACTCATAAGATTTAGCCGTTGGAGTATCTGATAGTTCTGAAGGGTCTTCAGCGATGAAATCAGGCAAAATACCTTTTGCTTGAATCGATCTGCCACTAGGAGTGTAATATCTTGCAATTGTTATTTTTACAGCTGATCCTGTTTTAAGAGGAAACAATTGTTGAATGGTACCTTTACCAAAAGTTTGTGTGCCTAAAATTGTAGCTCTCTTGTGATCTTGTAATGCGCCTGCAACAATTTCTGCAGCAGAAGCTGATCCATTATTTACCAATACAACAATAGGTATTTTTTTATACTCTGTTGGAATATCACTTAAATAATCATTTTTTTCGCCACCTTCAACATAATTGTATGGGTTAGCAAATAATTTCATTTTTGCATTATTAGTTTTTCCTTCAGAATAGACGATCAATTTATCTTTTTCTAAGAAAGCTGCCGCAACTGCTACTGCAGAAGAAACCATCCCTCCCGGGTTGTTTCTTAAATCAAGCACCAATCCCTTCAGAGGACCTTTATTTTGTTCTGAAATAAGCTTCAAATTTTTAGCTAAATCAACTCCTGTATTTTCTTGGAATTGTGTAATTCTTAAATACGGATAGTCTTGATTTGATAATTTAAATTTGACGCTTGGGTTTTTTATCGTTTCGCGGACAATGCTAAAAAAAAGCGGAGAAGTTGTTTTCTTACGAAGCACTGAAAGTTTAACTGTCGTACCTTTAGGCCCCCGAATTTTATTGATAGCCTCACTTAAGCTCATCCCTTTAACATTTCTGTCATTAATTTCAAAAATTAGATCACCTGTTTTAAGACCTGCTTTGTATGCTGGGGAATCCTCGATAGGGGAAACGACTCTCACCAAACCATCTTCCATGCCTGTATCTATACCAACACCTGAAAATTCTCCACTTGTAGCAGCAGTAAAGTCTTTTTGAGCATCAATATCCAAATAAGAAGAGTGAGGATCTAAGTTAGTAACAAGACCATTTATAGCCCCTTCAACTAATTTTTTATCATCAATATTATCTACATAGTCGGATTTAATTCTTACGTAAACTTCCTCTAATTTTTTTTGTAGTTCTGGAGGGATAATTGATTCATTCTTAGTTAAGGCAAATGAATTGGTATATACCAAACAGGTAAATATTATTAATACATTTAATTTTTTATAAAATTGCTTCATTATGTACCCTTTATTAATTACTAATTTTTTTACTCATTAAAACATTCTTTATAGACATTAGTTTGATATAAAGTTTAAAAAAAATTCATTTTAGATATCGGGAGCTTATTAAGTTACAGAAAATTAATTAAGCCACAAATTCTTATACGCATTACTTGAGTCATATTCTTCATTTTGTTTTTGAATATTAAATCTTCTTCCACCTCGCGGGTCTGTTCCAAGACCAGCTATATAGAGCCAATTTCCATGATTGCTGTAAACATCGTAATCAATTAATTGTGACTCAAACCAAGAAGCACCTTTTCTCCAATCACAACCTAAGTCGTAAATTAAATAACTTGCTACGATTTGTCTCATTCTATTTGAAAGATAACCAGTCTCCTTTAATTCTTTCATGCCAGCATTTATAAGTTTATTACCTGTTTCACCTAAAACCCATTTTTTAAAATTAATATCACTATATTCTTCATAACGCCCATCCTCATTCAAGCCATTTTTACGATATAGTTTTTTTCCAAACTTAAAATGAAGAAATCTAAAATAATCTCGCCATAGAAGTTCAAACCATATCCAATAAGTGCTGTCATTTGCACCATATTGATTTTCAAATTCTTTTATTTTGAATGAAATAAATCTTGCAGAAATAGAACCTAAAGATAGCCATGGAGAAAATTTTGTTGAAAAATTTACACCAAAAAGCTGATTACGAGTTTCTTTGTAAGTATGCGCCAATTTTTTTTCTAAATAATTATCGAGGTGACTTAAGGCATGAGTTTCGCCACCTTTGAAATCTTGAGATAGATATGGAAAAGAGGATTGATGATATTTTGGTAAAACATTAACCTCGAGATCATTATTAGATAATTGAGAATGTTTTGGAAGGGGAGGGATTTTTGTTGGCCTTGATTGCGGGTTGTTTGGTTTAATATTACTTGATTCAACAACTTTCCGAAACTGGGTAAATACGTCCGGCATATTTTCGAGATTAAAGGGGAGTTCATTAATATCGAGCATTGAAGATTGCCAAATTGAGACTACTTCTAAACCACTTTGTTTAATCTTTAATTCTTCATCAATTTCTTCAGGTGCTTGAATTCTTTCAAAAAATATTTTTGTAGCTTTGATATCCCCAGCAATATTTATAATACAGTCAACATTAGAACCACACACTTCTATTAAGTCAGAGTTAAGAAGATTAAGGTCGTTCTTTAATTGTTCGAGCGACTGCTTTAAAAAAATCTGTCTATGTATCCCAATTCTTTCAAACTGATTGTTTTCTAAATCATTTCTAGAATGCCAATATATAGGTAAAAGAAGATCACTTTCAGAACAAGCTTTTAAAAATGCTGGATTATCTAAAAGTCTTAGATCATTTCGAAACCAATATATTGCTATTTCAGCCAATTTCTAAGATCTGGGTAGATGTTAATTAAATACAATCACCCATTGCGGATGAATATCTATGCCAGCAATCTTTATCATTTTTTTTGCATATAAAAATGCTGTTATCTACGTTCTTAGAATTTTCTATATTAAGTTTATTTGTCTTTTTTTCTAAAATTTTAGATGTCTTATTCTCTTTTTTTGATTTCATTTTTAATTCCTTAAATAATAGTTTCTAGTTCTGAATTTTATGTTTCTACATTATATAAATCTAATCAATTGTTTTTAATTATGTAATAAGTAATGCATATCAATATTAAATTTATAAAGCACTAAAGCATTGAATTGTATAGATTATTATTAATTAGTGCTTAAAGGAGGGGGTTGAGTAATATCCGGAATTTGGATTTTAAGTCTGAGTTAGGCATTAAAAAAATCTTTTTAAACGACTTTTTGAAAAAAATAAAAGCCCCTTCTTAAGCTATTTATACAAGGATTAGTAAAAAAGACAAAAGAAGGGGTTACTTAGGAAAAAATTTACGTCGAAATAAATTTTTAACTCTTTAAGACTATTCTTTTTTAAAAAGAAAATCAACAATGAAAAGTATTTTATTTATTGCCATAATTTAATTATGGTTAATCCGTAATAGGAACAAAAAATACTAATATTTTGAATTGCGTGTAAACTTTGTAACAAGATAATTTACTTATGCTCTAGTTAATTATTTTAGTTAGTAGTTGTAGTTTTCTCTCAACCATTAGGAGGTTCCTATGATTCAAGGTTTTTTTAAATCTGTAAAAAATAAATGCTTATTAGGATTGTCTTTATTAGGCATATCGACATCTGTTTTTGCAACTTCAGGCCAAGTTCTCCAATCAAGTGACTTTGTTGGCATTACTTTTTGGTTAATCTCAATGGCACTAGTTGCTTCAACTGCTTTTTTCTTTCTTGAAAGAGATCGCGTAGTAGGTAAGTGGAAAACTTCTCTTACTGTATCTGGACTAGTTACTCTTGTAGCAGCTGTTCACTATTTCTATATGCGTGACGTGTGGGTCGCAACAGGATCAACACCAACAGTTTATAGATATATTGATTGGTTAATTACAGTACCTTTATTAATGATTGAATTTTATTTAATTCTTTCAGCCATTACTAAGGTTAACTCAGGCGTTTTCTGGAGACTAGTAATTGGTACTTTAGTAATGCTTATTGGAGGTTATGTTGGTGAGGCTGGTTATGCCAACGTTATGACTTCATTTATCGTTGGTATGCTTGGTTGGTTTTACATTCTTTACGAAATTTTCGCTGGTGAAGCAAGTAAAATCAGTGCAAATAAAGCTCCTGCAACCGTACAAAAAGCTTTTAATACAATGCGATTAATTGTTACATTTGGTTGGGCAATCTATCCATTAGGTTATTACTTTGGTTATTTAACTGGCTCAGATCCTGCAAGCAGCATGGCATCTTTAAACATCATCTATAACTTAGCTGACGTTTTAAATAAAATTGCCTTCGGTGTCATTATTTGGTCTGTAGCAGTATCAGAATCTAAGTAAGAATGTAATTTAGTATAAAAACTGTGCAGCTTAGGCTGCACAGTTTTTTTTATTTTTACTAATTTAATCATATCAATAGGTTTAGATAATAAAATTGATACACTAATTCCATGAGCGCCTTAAGTCCAAATGAATTTAATTTAGTTTATAACGCTATTTCATTTGCTATAGCTGCTTTTGGAGCTTCAACTCTATTTTTTCTTCTTCAAAGATCACAAGTTTCACCTGCCTACAAAACAGCATTAACGCTTTCAGGGCTTGTTTGCCTAATTACAACCTACCATTACTTAAGAATTTTTGAGAGCTTTAATAACGCTTATATATTAAAAGATGGTTTAGTGATCCAAAGTGGTATGCAATTTAATAATGCATATCGATATGTTGATTGGTTATTAACAGTGCCTATGTTGCTTTTGGAGTTTGTTTTAGTCTTAAGATTACCGCATGCGGAGACGTATAAAAAAGGCTTAAGTCTTACTCTAGCAGCTTCGATTATGGTGATATTAGGTTACCCTGGTGAGACCCTTGGAATTGAATTTGCTAGAATTATTTGGTGGTTTTTAGCAATGATTCCATTTTCATATATATTGTATGAAATGATTAAAGGTGTGGGTATGTCAATTAAAACTCAGCCTTTAGTTGTTCAGCCGTTATTCAAAAAAACAAGATTACTTATTATCCTGTCTTGGTCATTTTATCCTCTTGTTTACATCTTGCCTTTATTTGGTTTGTCGACATTTGTTAGTGTTCAAGTTGGCTTCACTTTTGTTGATATCGTGGCTAAATCTGTTTTTGGGATTTTGATTTACGTTATTGCACAAAGGAAATCTGAAATTGGAGCTTAATCAAGCTCCATCAAAATAAGTTAAATATCTATATCCCTTCTTTTAAATAAACCTATGATATTTACAGACGAGAACTCATCCTTAGATATTGTCAAAAAACATTTAGCTATGTCTTTTGAAGTTGATGAGAAAAATCTATCTCAGTGGTTAAATTGGCATGGCAGATCAGAAGGAAAGTTAATTAGATCGCATTTAGCTTTGTCAGCTGGTGAAGCATTGGGAGTTTCAAAGCATACAGCTATTATTTGGGCTGTTGTTTGTGAATTAATTCATAGTGCATCACTTCTTCATGATGATATTTGCGATAGCGATGAAATAAGAAGAGGTAAAGTAAGTGTATGGAAGAATTTCGGAATACCAGCTGCGATATGTACCGGCGACTATTTAATCGCTGAGTCTTTCAGAAAAATTACTGAAATTGAGCAGGGCTGGCATCAAAATATTTTATTAAGTCTTTTATCGGGAACTGTAAAAGAAATTGTTTTTGGACAATCAGGAGATGTGAATACAAACTTCCTAAATTTAGGTTGGGAAGAATATATAAAGCTAGCAACAGCCAAAACTTCCCCACTCATTTGTTTGCCTATCATGGGAATGTTTAAATGTGCTGAGTTAAATGAGCCTTATTATGCAAATTTAAGAAAACTAACAGACGAAATAGGGCTTGCTTATCAGATTGTTAATGACTTGGAAAATATTTTGTTAAATAAGTCGACTGAAATTCCCACAGATATTAAATTTGAGAGAATGAATGCATTGATTGTGTTAATCAAAGAAAAGTCTTCTGAAAAAGAAATAGATTTTCTTAAAAAAAATAAGAGCGAGCTTAAGCAACATTTATTATCTTCAAATATTGTAGAAGATTTATTTTTTAAAATTGAGAGAATTCTAGAGGACATTAACAACTCTTTACATCTTATGCCAATCGTCATTAGACCTATTATTTCTTCTTTAAGTGAAGAGATGCAAAAAAGATCCCATCAGTTCGCTCATGCCAACTAAAAAAATCATTGTTATTGGAAGTGGTTTCGGCGGCATAGCGGCTGCTTTAAGAATGCGAGCTAAAGGTTATGAAGTTGATTTACATGAGAAGCTCGATCAAATTGGTGGCAGAGCAAGACAATTTAATCAAAATGGATTTATTCATGATGCTGGCCCTACAGTAATAACAGCACCATATTTATTTAGAGAACTATTTGAGATTTTTGATGAAGAAATTGATGACTTTATTAATTTTATTCCCCTAGACCCTTGGTATCGATTTAGATTTCATGACGGATCATTTTTTAACTACGGGCCAAATCAAGATGAGTTATTAGCTCAAATCAAAGATCTTGAGCCTAAAGATGTCGATGGCTATCTTAAAATGCTTAAGCATGCTGAGAAGATATTTGAATTAGGCTACCTTAAGCTGGCTGATCAACCTTTTCATAAATTAAGTAGTTTGATTAGATATACACCGGATATTATTAAGTTAAAAGGATATCAATCGGTTTATCAGTTTGTTTCGACTTACCTAAAACATCCAAATCTAAGACAGGCATTCTCAATTCAACCATTGCTTGTTGGAGGCAATCCTTTTAATACAACTTCAATATATGCGCTAATTCATGCCCTTGAGAAAAAATGGGGGGTATTTTTTGCGAAGGGTGGCACCGGAGAGATAGTGTCTCAACTTAAAATGTTAATGGAACGCAAAGGGATCAATATTGTTTTAAATAGCGAGATTAAGAAAATTATTACTTCAAAGCAAAAAGTTGAAGGTATTGAGAATTCAAAAGGAGATTTTCATAAATCTGATTACATAATTACAAATGCAGATCCCATTTATACAAATAATTATTTGATAGGTAATAAGAAAATTTCACTTCATAACAAATTCATTAATAAGACAGCAAAACATTCAATGGGTTTATTCGTTCTTTTCTTTGGAACAAAAGTTAAGTATGAAAATATTGCTCACCATACCATTTGGATGGGACCGAGATATAAAGATTTATTAGGTGATATTTTTGACCGACATAAATTAGCTGAGGATTTTTCTATTTATCTTCATAGACCCACAGCAACTGATCCTGATTTTGCACCTTTAGGTTGTGATAGTTTTTATGCTTTAGTACCAGTTCCGAACCTAAAAGGAAGTGTAGTTTGGGAAGACGAGGCACCTTCATTCGTTAAATCAATCATTAAAGCCTTAGAGCAAACAATGATGCCAAAACTTGCTGAAACTATTTGTGATTCTTTCTATATGACCCCAGAAAACTTCTTGCATGATTACAACACTCCTTACGGTTCTGGTTTTTCAATAGCACCTTTATTTAGGCAATCCGCTTGGTTTAGAACCCATAATAAAGATGATTTATATCAAAATCTATTTTATGTGGGAGCAGGAACGCACCCAGGTGCTGGTGTGCCAGGCGTTTTAAACTCAGCCAAAGTTATAGATAAGCTCATTCCTTAATATGAGAAATAATTTACTGATGCGTAAGCATGGTAAGACTTTTTACTGGGCTTCTTTTTTTCTTGATAAGTCGAATATGGAAGCTATATATTCAATTTATAGCTTCTGCCGAAGAATAGATGATATGGTCGATGAAGCTAAAACAGCTCATGATGCAAAAAAAAGACTTTTTGATTTTATGGAGGCGTGGAATAAGGGTAAGCCTCATACGGTAATTAATTTGTTAAATAGCATTCCTAAAGCTAATTGGCCAAACCAAAAACTAGTAAAAAATTTCTTAAATGGACAGATTTCAGATATTAAATTTAAGTCATTTAAGTCAGAAAAAGCATTAATTATTTATTGTTACCAAGTAGCAGGAACTGTCGGATTAATGGTTTGCGATATTTTTGGAGTCAAAGATAAAAAAATGCGATATTTTGCAATTGATTTAGGTATTGCAATGCAGTTGGTAAATATTTCAAGGGACGTTTATGAGGATAGCGTACGAAATAGAATTTATTTGCCTGAAAGTCTTATTGGTAAATATACATCTAAGGAAATAGCCAATCCCACGAAAGAAACAGCCATAAAAATAGATTTAGCCAGAAAAAAAATTATTAATTTAGCAAATGTATATTTTGCGAGTGCTAGCGGGGCGATCGATCATTTGCCAAAAGGAGCAGGCCTTGCAGTCAAATTAGCGTCAGCTCTCTACCAACAAATTGGCTACCAAATCATTCAAACTAATTACGAAAGTAAAGAAAAAAGATGTTATGTGAGTGTATATTCTAAAGCATTGATTACATTAAGTATTATTACAAAATATTTACTTAGTTTTAAATCAAAGCTTAACCCTCACGATAAGAAACTGCATAAATTTTTAACCTCACTACCAGATAGCCACTGTTAGGATATGAAGCGAAAATTTGATATTGGCATTGTTGGAGCTGGGTTATCTGGATTAACTCTGGCGAATTCTATTCTGAGTAAAAAAATTAAAAATTTCATTTTATTTGAAAAAGAATTAAGTGTAAGAAATGATAAAACATATAGCTTCTGGACAGGGCCAGGATTACTCGATATCAAAAAAACATTCAATGTAAAACCAAAAAAAGAATGGTCGTACATAGAAATCAAAGTTAAGGGTAAATCTTATAAGATTAATCTGGGCGAGTTCCGATATGCGTGCTATGAATCCAAATCAGTACTTAATGATCTATATAAAAGAATCGTTAAAAAAGGAATTAAAGTAGAGCAAGGAAATTCAATAAACCAAATCAAAAAGATTAAAGATCATTGGGAAATAAATTTAAAAAAGAAAAAAATTCTACTAAATAATATAGTGGATAGCAGACCAAATAGGTCATTTGATGATACATACCCTTCATTAAAACAAGTCTTCATCGGGTCAGAAGTTGTCTCAAGCAAGAAAATATTTGATGATGATGTAGTTACATTAATGGATTTTTTTGAATCTAAAAAAAATGTTATTTTTACCTATATTCTTCCCTTTTCAAAAAATAAAGCATTAGTAGAGACAACTTTTTTTTCTAATAGTATCAACTTCGAAGAAGTAGAGAAACTCCACAAAAAAACTTTAAAGAAATTTGATATTAAAAAGATATTAAGAACAGAGAAAGCAGTTTTACCAATGTCGCCTTACGTTCAATCGATTACAGATAATAAATACTTTAAAATTGGTAATTTTGGAGGAGCCTCTAGGCCTGCTTCTGGATATGCATTTACACGCATTGCTCTTTGGGCAAATAGAATAAAGACAAACAAAGAATTTCATTATGAATTGATTAATTACAAAAAAAATGGCTTAACAAATTGGCTGGATAAAATTTTTCTTTCTGTCTTAAGATCAAGCCCTCATGAGGCTCCTGAAATCTTCCGTGTTTTTTTTACAAAAGTGCATATTGCCTCTGTCATAAGATTCTTATCGGATCAAGCAAAATTTTTTGATTATGTACTTATTATTCTGAGATTACCTAAATTCGTTATGCTCAAAGGTTTAATTAAGTTATATGTTAAATAAGATAAGAATTCATCAGCTTTTCTATTTAGTATTGAGTCTTTTCTTAATTTTTATTAGTAAGAATAATCCGTCTCTCAATATTTCAGATATTAATTCATCAATCGCATTTTTATTCTTAATTATTATGTCATTTGGGGTTTCTCATGGTGCAGCAGACTCTATCGTTATATGGAAAACTTTTCCAAAATTTAAAATTAAGGCTATAGCTTTTTTAATTTACTTAGTGGTCGTGATGTTGGGCTTGCTTCTTTGGTTTAAAAGCCCTGTATGTGGATTAATTACTTTGCTTTTTATGTCAATTATCCATTTTGGACAAAGTGATCTTTTATACCTAAGGGATGCCAATCAAGGTATTAAGTTTTCTTGGGGCTTTATCATGAGCCTACTCCCTGTTATTTTTTTTGAAAGTGATGTTAAATCAATTTTTGATGCTTTAATAAATATAGATATTGATATGAGAGTATTTATAATACTTAAAATAATTACGATCCTATTTATTGCAAGTTTCCTATTTTTCCTTTCTAGTAGCTATACTATTACCAAAAAAGATAAGTTCTTTCTTGGTTTGGAATTTTTAGTGACACTGATTTTAGCCAGTTTTTTATCACCTCTTTATTGGTTTACTTTTTACTTCTGTTTTCTACATGGCATAAGGGCTTTAATTAATATTGGAATTAATTCTTTAAAGGATTATTTACTTTTAATTATCTTTACTTTGCCTGTTACTTTTTTTGCTTACTTTATGCTTTTTGAAAATTTAAATATCGAATACTTAAATGTCATTTTTTCTGTCTTAATGGCACTCACAATTTCCCATATGCTCTTGCCCTCACTAAATCGTTTTCTTTCCAAGGATTTATAGTCGGCTAGGGTGATATCTCTAATAGGGCGATAATGTTGTTGATGCTTGCTTGAAAGTATTTAAAGAGGATCATTTCGATTTTGCAAATATTTAAAACTAAAAAATAAGTTATGTTTTTTTAGTTGAGTTTTTCTTAAATTTACTTATTTAGAAGATAAAGCATTAAACCAAAGTACAAAAAAGCAAAAATGGCGACAATCCAAAATACCTTTAGCATGTTTGTATTAATGTCTGAGAGTTTTTGATGAATCTTTTCTAATAATTCTTCTTGTTTAATTTTTTTAGTCATTATTATTTTCTTTTTAAATCTTCTTTGCTTTTAATACCTAATGTTTTTCTTACGAAATGATCAAAATCAACATAAAGGGCTAACATCATTCCTAATAAACCCATGAAGCCAATAAAGTAATAGCCTGATCCAATACAAGCACCAATTAAGCCACAAGCCCAGATAGTTGCAGCACTTGTTAGTCCATATAAGCGATGTGTATTTGTTTCGCGGATAATAATGCCACCACCAAAGAAGCCTAATCCTGTAATCATGCCCGCCAATACTCGACTAAATCCATCTGGATGGTTAAGTGAGACGCTATCCATTAACATCATTGTCATGGTGGCAGTCACTACAACGACACAGTATGTTCTAATGCTTGCATTACGTTGATGGCGCCAACTATCAAATCCAATAACTAACCCCGCAATAAGGGCGAGCGTTATTCTTAATACTATCTGTTCAGGTGCTAATGTTTCTGCCATATACTTAAAAGCCCTTAAAAGTAACTAAACTATTCTTTTGCTTATTAATTTTACTTGAAAATAATTGGTTCAAGCAGATTTATGAATGATACTTTTGTATCTGATAAAGTTCGGTTATATTACAAAAAACTAAACAGTTTTTGAACTTTTAATAAATGCAGCTTATCTTATAAATACTTAATTAAATAGAAAGAGAAAAATGGCAAAGAAAAAATTGGCTAAGAAAGAATGTAAATATAATTGGCATATGGCTTTTAGATGTTCATTGGGCACAGCATTTTATATTTTAGGTATTGCAGCTTTTGTTAAGTATTTAATTAAATAAATACAAGTGAATAAATTAACTTTGACTGAAGAAGATTTATCAAGGCTCATTGAAATGGCATGGGAAGATAAAACGCCTTTTGAAGCCATTTTAAAGACTTATCATTTAGATGAATCGAGCGTGATGAGACTGATGCAAAAAAATCTTAAGTCATCTTCTTATCGATTATGGAGGAAGCGGGTCAAAGAACGCTCAAGTAAACACTTAAAACTTAGATCTCCAGAAATTAATCGAGCTTATTGCTTAACTCAATACAAAATTAGCCGTTAAGACATTATGCGAATGGTAAAGAAAGAAAATTTGCCAACAAAAATTTGCGCGACATGTCATAAGCCATTTACCTGGCGAAAAAAATGGCAGCTTGTATGGGATGAAGTGAAATACTGCTCAGACCGATGTAAGCGCCATAAAAACTAAGTATGATTGGTAAAATTAGAAAAAAGCTTCTAGAGCCTATCTCATAAGTTTTACAAAAAGAATCTTTGATTTGTCCCATATGTGACAGATTTATCCCGACCTCACAAAAAGACGCTCATCATTTAATACCAAGATCCAAGGGTGGAAAATCTACTGAATTTCTTCATAAAATTTGTCACAAGCAAATTCACGCATTATTTAATGAAAATGAATTGGCTAAAGCTTTAAATACAGCCAAATCTTTAAAAGAGCACCCCGATATGCAAGTTTTCATAAATTGGGTAAAAAATAAACCCGATGCTTTTTATGAGAGAGTTGCTAAAAGTTCACGCATTAAAAAGAAATAAATTTCTTTAAATTACAGCGTTTCAATGTTTTGAATATGCTTTTTGGCTTGAGATTTTATATCTTCAATTGTATTAATATCCATAACTCTTATTTGTTTATTTACGATAGCTAATCTTGGATTTTTTTCTAATTTAGAAGTATTGGTTATAAAGAAATTCCAATAAAGGCTATTGAATGGACAAGCTTTTTCTCCTAATCTCTCATTTTTTGAGTAATGACATCCTTCGCAATAATTACTCATTTTATTAATGTAATTGGCAGTTGATACATAAGGTTTACTTGCCAATTGACCTCCATCTGCAAATTGACTCATACCAAGGGTATTAGGCATTTCAACCCATTCAAACGCATCTATATAGATCCCTAAATACCATTCGTGAAGCTTTCTAGGGTGAATACCGGCTAGGAGTGAAAAATTACCAACAATCATAAGCCGTTGAATATGGTGTGCGTACGCTTCATTTAAAGATTGAGTGATTGTATATTTAAGACAATTCATGCGAGTTTTACCAGTCCAAAACCAAGTTGGCACTGAACGCTTATGATTAAAATAATTTTCATCTTGAAGGGTTGGCATATGCGCCCAGTAATATCCTCTTATATATTCCCTCCAGCCAATAATTTGTCTGATAAAACCTTCTGCCGTATGGATGGGGATTTCTTGATTTAAATAAGATTTTTCAACTGCTAAAACTACTTCAGATGGAGATAACATCTTGGTATTAAGTGCAAAAGAAATTAATGAATGAAACATTCTTGATTCATCTTTATGCATTGCATCTTGATAGTCACCAAAATGAATTAAAAGATGCTTAATAAAGAAAGCTAGTTGTTTTAATGCTTCTTTTCTATTTAAAGGCCAGCGGAATTGTCGGGCTTGATCATGACCAAAGCTCTCTATTTTAGATTCATTCAATTCTTTCCATATGCCACTGTGATCATGATTTGGCCTATGATCTGCAATTACTTTCGGATCACCTTTCCAAGGCTTTCTATTTTCTTGATCGAAATTCCATTTTGATCCAATAGGTTCATTATTCTCTGACATCAATACTTGATGCTTCCTTCTCATTGAGCGATAAAATGATTCCATAAGCCAACTTTTTTTATTTTTAAAAAAATCGCCAATTTCATATCGTTCAGTATAGAAGTGCTCCGAAGAGTAACATTTAAATGGAATTGAAATTTCACTACAAAATTTCACTAAATCCTGGTCTAGCCGATACTCATCGGGTTC
>Ga0207959_1000290_pt1 | contig 13681 bp, 14 predicted proteins | sample CryBogCBH20Aug07_FD_184609 | JGI IMG/M metagenome (GOLD analysis project Ga0207959, IMG submission 184609) | Freshwater microbial communities from Crystal Bog, Wisconsin, USA - CBH20Aug07 (SPAdes) (version 2) | ecosystem: Environmental > Aquatic > Freshwater > Lake | place: Crystal Bog... | reverse complement strand
ACACTGGAATAAGCGTCAATGATGCCCTCAATGCGGCAAAAGTTGCTCAAGCTGCGTCCAGTGGAAATATTGTCGGGGCTCTTTCTTCTGCCACAAAATTGGCGAGTTCAGGATCGTCCCCATTAAATGCCGCACCAATTGATCAAAATACGCCACCAACATTGAATACGGGGACGTCTACTGATGTACCGGTTCCAGGAACTGGGGGGTTGCCTGCTGATGCCTCATCAACACAAGCGTCATCTGGCGTTCCATCTGGATTAAATTTGGCGGCAAACAACACTGGAACAGTGTCTGACGCAGGTTCTGGAATTGGACCCGTGTCAATATCAGGCTTCCCAATTTTTGCAGACAGCAAAAATGCAAATACGGTAAAGCCCCCCTTTGGCTACGATCTAATGCCAATGGCATTAAATGACAAATCACTGCGTCCTGATGGGGCGTATTACGACACCACGCAGAATGCTTGGTTCATGCCAAACAATGACGTGAAGAATCTTCAAAATCAGTTGTCTAATTCAAATGTCAACACAAATTTAAATTCTGAACAAAATAGTACGGACTCAAGTGGCTCGGAAAATACCACATCTGGCTTGACGACCTCAGACGTTAATGATTCGATAAAGCAGGGGACGTCAGGTCTTGCAACCACTCAAGATGTTCAGAATGCAATAGACAACATCAAGATTCCAGCGGGACTTACAAAGGACGACGTAAGCTCAATCGTCAACACCGCACTGGCAAGTAACCCAAGCCTAACGGTTGATCAAGTTCAATCCATGATTGACAAGTTGCCTGCGTCACCAACTACCTCTGACATTCAAAATCTTATTAGCCAAGGCACATCTGGTCTTGCTACAAATAGCGCCCTGGACACATTGTCTTCAACCGTGGCATCTAATCAAGCGGCTAATCAGTCCGCAATTGATGCCGCATCTAAGTCCATATCAGACGTATCCACCAATCTTGGCAATCAAATTAGTGGTGTTCAATCAAGCCTTCAGTCTCAACTTGGGGACGCCACCAGTTCGTTGAATCAGCGGATTGACCAATTGGTGACTAGCGGGATGAACGCTCAGGATGCGACGAATCAGGCTATATCCGAGTTGTCATCCGGTCAGCAGGCATCCCAACAACAGATTTCAAATGTCCAAAGTGGGCTAGATGTTCTCGGAAAGAATGTTGCATCTGATCAAGCGCAGACGCAGTCTCAATTGGCTGGTATGTCAGCCCAAGAGCAGTCTGACGTTGCAAATCTGACGCAACAAGGCGTTTCTTTGCAGGATGCCATCAATAAGGTGTCTGAACAGTCTTCGACTCAGAATGCGGCTGTCGAGGGTCAAATTAGTGATCTGAGCAAAAACCTAACATCGGGCTTGAGTGCAAATTCTCAGCAAATCAATGACGTGCAGTCCAACCTTGAGTCTCAATTGAATGATCAAGGCAAGAGTCTGATGGATGCTTTACGCGCCCAAGGCGAAGACTACAACACCGCACTGAATACGGCTATAGATCAGCAGAACAAGAACTTCGCTGATTACCAAGCTCAGACAACCGGAGAGATTTCTGGCGTTCAAAGTGGGCTTGATGTCCTAGGTAAGGACGTTGCGGCAAATCAAGCCTCAACCAATCAAAGCATTGCTGACGTCAATACAGCGGTATCAAATCTTGACACCAAGACTCAAGAGGAATACAACTCTTTGACGGATGCGCAAAAGGCAGAAGCCGCACAAGAAGCGCAAAACACTGGTGACTTACAGAAAGCAATCTCTGACACCGCCGCCAATGCCGCCGCCGCTACTGCCGCTTTAGCCGCATCTACCGCCGATCAAAACAAGAGCCTGTCCAACCAGCTTTCAAACATGCAAGCGGCGCAGAACCTTGCAAACCAAAAGCCTTTGGACTCTTCTGCCCAACTCCTGACCTCCACAGATACAGGGAGCAAGGGCTTCAAGCTGGCTCAGTTACACCAACTCTTTAATTCCTTGACCCCAGAGATGAAGTCTGTACTGTCGGAAAAGGGAATAACACCGCCTGCAGAGGAGCCTATGCCAGAAACTCAAGCCGCAACTGGAGGGCTGATCAGCGATGAGACTCAGAAAGTTCTAGACAGTCTGAACCCTAAATTCATTTCCGCCCCCACTCATTTGACGTCTTCAATGCCCCAACAGCAGGAATCCCGCCTTGGGGCTCTCAGGCACATTCCTCAAGGCGTTTTAAAGGGGTCTACGCTGTCTAATCGGATGTCCCATGGGGGGTTGCCTCATAAATACGCTGAGGCGGCTCCAGAGGGTCATAATCCCGAGTTCATCACTGGACTGACTGGCTACTACGCTCAAGGAGGCGGCACGGGTCAGTCTGACGACATTCCTGCCATGCTTCACGACGGGGACTACGTGATGGACGCCGATACGGTGGCGGCTTTGGGGGACGGATCAAGTAAAGCAGGCGCCGAGGTGCTGGAGAAGATGCGCAAGCAAATACCCCACCACGACCGTGCAGAAGGCTCTCCTGTCCCCGCAAAGATCGCTGACGGGGAGTACGTCTTCCCCGCTAGTTTCGTGACGGCGATCGGCGGAGGCTCCAACAAGGTGGGGGCTGAGCGTTTAAATGAAATGCGTGAGAAAATCAGGGCACATAAGCGATCAGCACCTACATCAAAAATTCCTCCGAAGGCTAAAAGTCCTCTGGACTATCTGAAAATGGCGAAAGGTTAAAAATGGCGAACCTCTTACAAAGTTCACAAACACAAGCCACCTCGGCTCCACAGTACTTTACGGACTACCTGAGCAACTTAGCCTCGTCCGGTACGAATGCGGCAACAAATGCTCAGTACGTTGGCGCACAGCCGCTTCAAGAGCAAGCCTTCAACATGGTCGGTCAGAATGCCGGTCAGTTTCAGGCTCCAATAACTTCCGCTGAGGACATCGCCACCAACGCCGCCAATACCAACGTAATGGGTGCGGCACAGCCTTACCTTGCCGGCGCATCTAGGAGCGGTGGATTAAATGCCGCTGTGCCCTATCTGAATCAAGCCACACAGAGCCCTGCAGAGCTTGCTCAGCAGTACATGAACCCGTTCATCAATTCTGCTGTGCAGAACATGTCGGACATTGCTCAGCGCAACATTCAGCAAAACTTGGCTCCCCAGGCTACTGCGGCGGCTGTAGGCTCAGGACAGTTCGGCTCACAGCGTGGCGCTCAAGTGCAGGGTCAAGTGGTAGCAAATGCCGAGCAAGACTTAAACAGTCAAATCGCCAACCTTTTGTCTTCTGGGTACGGTCAAGCATTGACTGCCGCTGGACAGCAAAACAATTTGTTAGGTCAACTTGGAAGCACCGCAGGAAATCTGGGACAACAGCAGGCAAACTTGCTAGGTCAGTTGGGATCAACTGCGGCAACCGCGGCATCAAATCAAGGTCAGTTGGAAAACACTGCGGCTCAGAACCTGGGTGCACTAGGTACTGCAGGTCAGAACATGAGCCTTGCAGACATCAATGCCTTGTCTACCTTGGGTGGGCAACAGCAGACCATTGCACAGAATCAACAACTGTTTCCCTTACAGAACCTGTCTACGCTGTCAGGTCTCCTCAAAGGCTACAGCATGCCCACGACCACGACTACGACGGCGAATTCTTCTCCACTGTCTACATTGGCTGGTCTTGGTACGGGTACTCTTGCAATGTTTACTCCGGGAGCCAACGGAACCACGCCATTTGATAATTTGAAAACCGCATGGAACAATCTAACGGGCGGATCAAGCTCCACCGCTCCATCAAGTAACGATGCCGTTAATGCCGCAAACCCATATTTGACTGGTGGTGCTGGAACTGGTACATATGATTCCAGTGCAACTGGAGGAGCGTCTGGCGGTTCGTCTGACAGTACGGCAACTGGCGGCGAAAACTATAGCCCCAACTACTATTCTTTGCCGAATGACTATGAATGAATTGGTTAAGGAGTAATCATGGCGAATGAAAACACAGGGCTGGCTACCGATCCCTCAAAGATCAATCCTTACGGCGCCTCGCAAGAGCAACTGAGCGAATACCAAAAGACGCTTGAAGACCAAATCAAAGCACTTGAGAATCGCTATGCTCAGCCAAACTTATTCAAGGTTGCCGCTGGGTTTTTGAAGCCTCAATTGGGTGGTTTTGGCGCCTCCTTGGGGTCGGCGGCAGAAGCTCTTGGAGAGAACGTTGAGCAACAGCGTGCGTCTGCTCTTCCAATTGCCCAGATGCGTGCTCAATTGGCTCAGTCCAACATTTTGACGGGTCAAAACAAAACTCAAGCCGAAAAGTTTGCTGAATGGAAAGCCTCCGGTAAGCCAATGGATCAAAGCACATTTGCAGAAATCAATGCATTGAGCCCTGGAAGCGCTATTGCGGCGGCGGCAAAGTCTGCTTATGAAGGTGGAGCAAAAGATATTGAGAATGCTCGTGCACAACAGCGCATGATGCTTGATGCCATTCAAATGAAACAGGCAAAAGGCAGGGCTCTTACCCCTTCTGAATCAAACTTTTTAGATAACTTTGCAAGCGGTCTGCTAGGCTCGCCTGAAGCTGGTCGTACGGCAAGTATTGTTAATCAAGAGCCGGTCAATAAAGCCGCATCTGATCGTGCAAAGAATGATGTGCAAGCACTCAATAAAGAGTTGTCACTCATTTCACAGGACGATCCGCGTCGAAAGATTTTGAACGCTGAATTGGAAAAAGCAAAGCAACAAGCGGGTGAGGTTGCTCCAACTGCTCCAGAGAAGAAACATGAGACGCATTACCCGCCAACATTCCCATATCCAGACACATCTAATATGACCGACCCAGAGCGGGAGTACAGGATGTCTGCAATTAAACAAAATGCTGAACGAGCAGAAGCAAAATCCGCAAGTCAAGTTGATCAATGGAGGTCCGTTGCTGCAGACCCTATTTATTCTTCGATTGACAGCGAATACACGGCGGCAATTGACTTATTGAAGTCTCAGCCTGATGTTGCAAAGAAGGTGTTCAACTTACTTCGCAAAGATGGATCGCTTGCAAATCAAATTGCATCTGCCGCTCAAACGGGTATGGGTGTAAACCTTGGGAGTCTTGCCGCAAACGTAACAGTTCCTACTGAAGCGTTCATGAGGGCTGGTCTAAACGAAGAGCAACAGTTATTGGCTGATCGACTGGTCAGAGCGATGCTGATTGTGGGTAACGCAAAACTTACTTCACAAGGTATCACGCCGGAAAAAGGTCAAGAGACATACAAGCAATACTTGGACAACACAAAGGCTTCATTGCAACAAAATGCGGCAACAGCTTTGCACAACTTGCAAAAAGACTATGTGACTTTCCGGCACAACAAAAAGCTCTTTGACCAAGTTGTGAAAGAACATCAAATTCAGTCTCAGTACAGTCCAACTCCCTATACGGATGTAATAAACAACTCCCCAGAAATGGCGAAAATAAATGCTGATGCAAGGTCCGAAATGCATAAGCACGAGACTTCTTATCAAGAAGCAATTCGTCGTCGTGCGGAAAAACGCAAAGCCAGCGAAGGAGGTTAACTTCCATGCCTGAAACCAATCCATATCTTGCGTTGATGGAAGACGAAGAGCCAAGTCCTCGTAAGAAGCAACTTGAAAAGCCAAAGGAAAAGCCTGTTGTATCGGAAGATTTAAGCGCTCCGATGATTGCCCCTGCGTGGGCAACAACTAATGATGGAGTTCCAGTTCAAAGCGAAGAACAAAATGCCGAAAACAAAAATCCGTATGAGGATTTGCTTGAAGATGGCGATCATGAAAATGGACTGCCTTATAACGCCGTAAGTGGTGTAATGACTCCCGGCGTTCAAGCGTCAAGAAAAGCCAGCGATATAGCTGAAACATTGTCTGGCGCACCTTCTGGCTCTGTGGCTGAAATAAAAGCCTTAATGAACCCTTCTAAGCCAGCCATGACGGTTCCAGAAGCGTCTCAACAAGCCGCACAAGCAAGAGTTCCTGCGGCGCCTACCGTACCCCCTGCTCCAGTAGAAAAGCCTCTGCCGCACAGCGGTGGTGAGCAATGGCTTGAAAACTGGGCTGATATGGAAAAACCCGGATTTACCGGAGGCGTTCCAGAGGCTGGTCAAATTTATCAACGTAGCAAGCCACAAGGCAAAGTATCTTCTAAGCTCTACAAGAAATTTGGCAACAAGCCATTGAATATTGCCGGACAAGCAGAGAAAAATGCCCTGTCTGAAGACGAAGCGTTGATGCGTGTCCGTCAGGCGCTTTATGAACATCAGATGCATAAGTCAGCAACCGAGAAGGCTCAATTAGCCGCCGCGGAGCGTGCCGCCCTGGTTGAGAAAGAGGCTCAAGCTGCGGCTCAGGCATCACGACTTTCCAGCCCATTATCAATGCTTGGAAAAATATTAGGCATTGGTGGCGCTGGACTTGGCGCATATGACGCATATCGACGCCTTCATGAGGAGAACGATAAGAGGGGAGCGGCTCTTGCTCTCGGAACTACCGCGGCTACTGCGGCGGCTCCTATTGCCGGTCCTTTGTCTGCCGCTGCAATGGGTTTATATGACGATCCAGAGGCTCGTAAGAAATTTGTGAATGCAATGCAACCCGAAGGCGCTTGGCAGAAAAGGATGGAAAGTCGTTTTGGACTTGACTGATCACGTCGGCTGTCTCCCCGCCGTGAGGGCATCGCAGTTGCCCTTTTGAACCCCCACCATTGCGGTGGGGGTCTTTTTCACTTCAATGCATTCAGTATGGCAAATACTATAAAGAACGCAAAAAAGTAAAGCCACATTTTCACGCCTGTCCCCTGACTTCTGCGATCTTGTCGGCTACTAAGTGATTGACGCTTCGTGCAACCTTAATGCACTCATTGCGCTCCTCTTTAGCAATCTCTGGGGTCGCCATGGCAACGAATGCGTTTGCCAGCTTCATTAAGTCCTCTTCAAGGAAGTTGTAGTCCTCCTCAAGGCCTGCGGCAAAGAAGGCTTGAAACACGTCTTCTTTTTTGAACTCGCTCATACGATCTCCCAGTCTTCAGACAGCATGTCAGTTTGCGATGCCAGCCAGCCCATGAGGATGCAGTCGTCTGCGGTCTTCATGGTGATGCATGGCAACACCTTGGCACAGCCACCTTGCTCGGCGGCAAAGTCACTGTTGTTCTTCGACCAGAACTTGTCCTGATCAACGTAGCGCACCAGAGGCGCTTCACCGCCCAAGCCATCACCGGACAATGACAGCCACATGCCCTTGCCATTCCAGCCCTTGCGTGCCACCTTGAAGCCCTTTTTGAGCGCCTCCAAGGCCATGCCGAAGGTCATGCCGTCCGTCGCCTTATAGGCACGCTCAAACACGCCTACGGGTGACCACGAGATGTAGCCACGGAAGTCGGGGTGGTTCGGTGAGCCGCCATCGAGGTACTCGACGAGGTAGCCGGGATCGGTGCCGTTCTCATCGGAAGGCAACTCCCATCCGCGCAGAGCGTTGTACTCCTGCCGACTCATCGGCTTGGCGTTGATCTCTTTGGTTCCGAGGTAGCGTTTCATTTGCGTGACTCCTTACGTTTGCCGAGGGACTTGATGGCTTGCGTTTCAAGGGCATTCAGGGTGATGCGTTTGCTTGTTTTCTTGGCTGGGTTTGTGGCCACGGGAACCGCGCGCCCCCAGTACATTTTGTCAGCCAGCAGGTAGCCTTCAAGAGGCCAAATCTGGCGCAGGGCGTCCTCAAACGCATACTTGCGGCCAAGGTCACGATCAAACTCTTTTGGATCAACGCAGGCGCTGTATCCGTTGATCGTGTAGCCGTTTTGCATTTCAAGTTGGCAGATGGTGGTGCGACCGTCGGGCAAGACCAAGTAGGTCTCACCCTTGATCTTGGCTTTAATGCCTTCAAGGGTTACTTTCATTTTTATTCTCCAATCGGGAATGGGCTGACAATAATGCGTGGCTCTATGTAAACCACAGTTGCTTTCTTGGTCTTGGGGTCAACACACTGAACCCAAGTACCGTCTGCGCTGGCAGGACTGTAGAGCCCGTTTGGATCGGCTTGCGGGATTGTCCACGAGTGACCGCCGCCGCTTGAAATCTCCGGTCTTTGAGGGTTGGTGTACTGTGTGGCGTAAGGCAAACCAAACCCCACAGAGTCGCACACCTTATGCATCTTGCCGTTCATGTCCATGATGTAAGTGGTCGTTGGCACATTACGGTCACGCAACTCCAAGATGTCTTTCATCATGCGCTTCTCGGCGAAGTTCACGATAGCAGGCATACCCACAGACTGGACTGCCATCTTGGATAGTTCTTCCTGTTTGCCTCTTTCAATTTGAGAGGATGTTGGGTGGTATTCATTGCACCCCACTAAAGCCAGTGCTGCGATTGCTGTGATGATGTATTTCATTTTCCGCTCCTTAAGTCGTTGTAAAAGTTACGCAAGTTGGGTGGCATCTTTTCTTCGGGGTAAACAGAGAAGCGATGCAAGGTGATGGCACGCAGGGCGTCTTTGTGCTCTTTGTCGGCGTTCATGTACTCAAGCTGGAGATTTTCCAGATCACGCACCATGCCGTCGTTGTACTGCTCAGACTCTTTAAATACCTTGTTGTCGGTGGCTCGGTACTTTGGCGCAAAGTAGTCGTACGCTTGATAACTCAAGACAGACAGTCCAGTCATGACGGCAATACCCATGACAACAAACATTACAGTTCCAAAAAACTCTTTCATGTCAGACTCCAAAATTATTTTTCAGTTTCCAAAAACGAAGTAAGCACTGGAACATCTCCCAGCCCTTAACGAGGTCAGCCTCAGACCACTCCACGATCTTCACGAGACCTGGATGGGTGCGAGAGACAAATACGTTTGCACAGCGTGCGTGAGGTATACCCAGACCGTTTCGGTACGCTGATAGCTGTAAGAGGTTTTCGTCATAAGCGTCCACCTTATCGTCTGGACCAAAGTCCTTTGATTTGGCATCCAAGACGATCCCAACGGGTGCGTACTCATCAGCCAAGCAGTACAAGTCAACCTTACCCCCAAAGCCTGAAGGATCGCAGAACGATCTCTCAGTAAGCCATGGCTGTAGAGGGTGAGTCTTGAAGTGCATGAAGATGGACTCCTCAAATGCACGGGCGATGTCTTCGTGCTCCACGGGGCGAACACCGTCGAACCATGCCTCGATGGATTCGTGGATGCGTGTGCCCTTTTCTGCGGCTTGCTTTCCAGTCTCCTTAGAGTCGGCAACGATACGGGCGATGTACGCCTTCTCTGGCTCGTCAGGGCGCTTAGGTAAGGTCATGGCGGCTAAGAGCATTTGCTCCAGCTTCCACTGCTCTAAACCGGGTTTTGCGGCGACTTTCAGGATCGTGGTGACCGAGGGTACCAAATTGAGCTTTCGACCATCTCGCAAAGTAGTTGGTCGATCACTTCCATCTTTTGCTTTTACGGTATACATGGGCTTACCATCCTGTGTATACCAATGAGTTTGCTCTGAAGCACGAGCAATAATTGTTGTCATTTCAATGCCCTTTCTAAAGGCCAATTGCGATGCAATCGCATGCGCAGTGTTGCAAATTTAATTCCCAAATGATCTGCCCATTCAGCAACAGTCATTGTTTTTCCATCATGAGTTAACAAGCGACTGCTTGTTTTGTTGTTAGCCTGAGTTTTTGCGTCAGCCCAACAGCAGTTGGATTTTGAATATCCCTTATTGACATCTTTCCTTTCAAGAGTCATGCCATCTGGTTTTTCCCCCATTTCTTCGGCAAATGTCTCAAATGAATCAAGCCATTCTGGGCAAATCTCAATTCCGCGCAAACCATAATTTTTATATTTATGGTTCAAAGGATTGGTGCATCGTTGCTTCATGTTGGACCAAGCCGTATATGTGGAACTATGCTTATTTTTCTGAGTGTGCCCATGCTTCACGTGTCTAACCATGCCAAGCATGATGCATCCACATGATTGCTGCTTTAAACCAGATAAAGTTGCACTTTCCACTTGAACGACATTTCCACAATCACACAAACAATTCCATTTGATTGATCTATTGATTGACCTGATTCCAGAATCACCAATGACAGTCAATTTGTTGAATCGCTTACCAGTCAAATCCTTTATGCGCGGCATTGTTTTCTCCTATAACGCTATGAATTATAGCATTATACGGCAAGAACAGATTCTGCTGATCTAGCGATGATAGTTGTCACGATTGCTCCTTTTGGGCTTTCTTTTCTGCCCACATTTTTTTAAGACGCACGCTGTGGGCTTCCCTCTTTGCTAGAGTCCAGCCGGCGGTTGACTTCTTGCGGGGTAGGTTCTCTTTGAGAATTTCAATGTCAAGTTTTGCGTCCTCAAGCGAACTTTGAAGGTTCGACAAGAGAACGTAGATCATTTTCTTTTCGGCTTTTGATATAAACATGTTTCACCTCTAAAACGGGATGTCCGAGTCTTCGTCTTCCATCAGTGGGGGCTGATGCTTGTTGGCGGACTCTTGTGAAGTCTTCTTGCCTTGGAGCTTCTCCCACTCAGGGGATGCCATGATCTTCTTCTTCAGGTTGTCGCTGAAGCCCTCAAACATCGCCATGTCGGGATCAGTCAGGTTGAAGATTTCATTCTTGTTCACGGCATTGGGTAAGCCGTTTTGTTTGATCATCGCAGGCACTGGGGTGACGCCGTCCACGTTGGAGTAGGTGTTCCCGTTCTGTCCTGAGCGCTCGATCACATTCAGCATGCACCACGCTCCCAGGACGTTCTTTAAGTCAAAGCGGCGCATCTCCTCTTGGGTGAATGCACGACCACGCCAAGACTGAAGGTCAAGTCGCAGGTTGGCTTTCTCAGACCACGAGAGTGTGTAGTTCTTAAAGATGGCAAATGGTCGTCCGTCCTTCATCTTAATGGGGGTTCCATCGTCGTTCATGCCGTGGATTTCCCAGCCCACCATCAACTTATGAAGGTACTTGACTTGACCCATGTACTCGGACTTTTGCGTCCCAAGGTCAATGATGCGGTAGCACCGTGCAAGGTGCATCCCTTGTGGACAGCGCTCAAAATTGCCGCCGTTGTCTTCAACAATAAAACTCATAGTTATACTCCGTAACCGTCCAATTGGACACATCCGGTCAACCCGACCGTGATAGAACTATAACACAGAATTAAAAGTGTGCTATGATTGAATCGAGGACAAACCATGAATCTGAAAGAATATTTTGCTGACGAGCCTTACGGAGCGAAGATGGATTTCGCTAAACACTTTGGCATCACACCGACTTGGGTATCGCTTTTGATCTCAAAAAAGCGGCGTCCATCAGCCGAGCTTGCTAAACGAATTGAGAGGGAAACAAACAAATTAGTGACTGCAAAAGAACTGCGCCCCGACCTTTTTGACTGAACACAATGTTGTGTATTTAACTGGAGATGAAATGAAAAAAGTGAATTTGAACGACATCCGGATCGACGGCGGCACACAGAACCGCAAGGTGATCGATCAAAGCCGTGTGTACAACATGGTTGAGATGATGAAGGAGGGCGACGAGTTTACCCCCATCGATACCAACTTCGACGGCGTGACCTACTGGCTGGTGGATGGCTTTCACCGCTACCACGCCTACAAGTTGCTGGGCATCAAAGAGGTGACTATAAGGTACGTGCCGGGCACCCAAGCCGAGGCCGTGATTCGCTCCTACGGGGTGAATGCAAATCATGGCCTGCCTCGCTCGTTTGAGGAGAAGCAAGAGATCGTGCAAAAGGCATTGGCTAATCCTGACTTGGCTGGTGCTTCGGTCTACGAGATCGCCAAAATCTGCCGGATGTCCCAACCTTTTGTTGCCGGCGTCAAAGACCCGTCTAAGAAGCAAAAGCAAAAACAAGACAAAGAAAAGAGCATCATTAAGAAGGCTGAGGAACTCAAATCTGAAATTGAGAACCAAAAGATTACTAATCAGATTAGTAGTGAAAATACAACAGGTAGGGAAAGTCCTAACTTAGATTCTGGTGCCACACCCGATGAAGACGAGTTGAAGGCTAACGAATTAGCCATGCAAGCGGATCAAGAGGCTATGTACAAGCTCTTGGAGTCTGATGATGCCCTGGCTACTGCGCACGAAGAGATCAAGCGTTTGAACTTGCGTGTTGCGCAACTGGAAACACGCCTTAGTTCCCTGATGACGGAAAAGAACGAAGCCATCAAAGATGCCAAGCGTGCTCAAGCACAACTCGACAAAATTCGGAAAGCCAAAAAATGAACAACCTAGCGCCAATTGAGCGTGATGATGGATTTCCTACACCCCGCCCATTCCAACTCTCTGCCCATCAATCCCTACGCCAAGGTTTCCGTGAGGGGCATAAAAACCAAATCATCATGGCTCCTACGGGGGCGGGAAAGACTTACCTTGGCTTGCGTATCTGCCGTGAGGCAATGCAAAAGGGCAAGCGTGCAGTCTTTCTGTGCGATCGCACCACACTGATCAACCAGACCTCGGATGCCGCAGACGGCTACGGCTTAAACGACCATGGCGTCATTCAGGCTAATCATCAGCGCCGCAGACCAGACGAGTTGTTGCAGATCGCATCGGCTCAAACAATTGCCAAGCGAGGTTTTTGGCCAGCCTTGGACGTTTTGGTGGTCGATGAGTGCCACGCCCAGATGAAGGTCTGGACTGACTATGCCATGAGCAGTGGGGCGGCTGTGATCGGTCTGTCTGCAACCCCGTTCAGCGTGGGGCTTGGAAAGATATTCACAAACCTCATTAACGCCACCACCATGCACGATCTGACTCAGTCAGGGGTTCTGGTGCCAATGCGGATATTTTCTTGCACCAAGCCCGACATGAAGGGCGCGGCCACCGCAGGCGGTGAGTGGACTGACAAGGCGGCTGAAGAGCGTGGCCTTGAGATCATTGGTGACGTGGTCAATGAATGGCTCAAGTTTGGCGATAACCGCAAGACCATTGTGTTCGGGGCCACCATCAAGCATTGTGAGGAAATTGCAAAGCAGTTCATCAACCAGGGCATCATGGCCGCTGTGTTCACGTCGGAGACCACCGCCAAAGAGCGTCAGAACCTCTTGGACGAGTACAGAAAGCCCAGTGGGCACCTGAAGGTCTTGATCAGCGTTGAGGCTCTTGCAAAGGGTTTTGACGTGCCTGACGTGGGATGTATCTGTGATGCCCGTCCCCTGCGTAAATCTTTAAGTACGGCGATTCAAATGTGGGGTCGGGGACTGCGTTCATCGCCAGACACTGGGAAAAAAGACTCCTATCTGCTGGACTTCAGCGGCAACATCATTCGTTTTGCAGAAGACTTCACTGAAATATTTTTCAACGGACTTAACTCTTTGGACTCGGGTGACAAGCTGGACAAGAAAATTCGTGGTGATGATGACATGCAGCCCAATGGTTGCCCGAAGTGTGGGTACAAACCGTTTCACAAGCGTTGTATGGCTTGTGGTCACGAAAAGATTTCCCCAGCACGTGCTGAGGCGCTGCCCGGTCACATGCAGGAAATCTTCATCGGCGAAGGGGCGAAAAAGAAAAAGCTGGCAGACAACGCTGAACATCTATGGCATCAGGTCTGTGAGTACGCCCGTCACCACAGTAAGCCTGAAAAGCAATCAGCCCGTGCTTGGCATCTGTTTAAACAAATCACGGGTCAAGAGACACAGTGGCAATTCTCGAAAGCACCAGCAGTCGAGATCACCAAGAAC
>Ga0207959_1000279_pt1 | contig 13960 bp, 6 predicted proteins | sample CryBogCBH20Aug07_FD_184609 | JGI IMG/M metagenome (GOLD analysis project Ga0207959, IMG submission 184609) | Freshwater microbial communities from Crystal Bog, Wisconsin, USA - CBH20Aug07 (SPAdes) (version 2) | ecosystem: Environmental > Aquatic > Freshwater > Lake | place: Crystal Bog... | reverse complement strand
CATTAGTTCCTGAGCTACCATCGCTACCTTCGGTGCTACCATCACTACCTTCCGTACCATTAGTACCTGAGCTGCCATCAGTTCCATAGCTACCTGAAGTTCCAGCAGTTCCATATAAATTTACAGTAGTACCTTGCGTGTAGGTATTTTGACCTTCTTCTTCGTATATTTTCTCTAAACCTTCTGACATTATATTAAATTTATAAATTCAAGTCTTTTTATTAATCCTTCTTCATCAATTACCATCTTTTCTCCAAATAACATTTCTTCAAAAATATGGTCATAATCCTTTATGTCTTTTATTTTTCTATCTCTACCCAACACTTCAGTTAGCTGTGGATCTATATTTTTACGATGTATGTAATCTACGAAACAATCACAAAAATACTCTTCTTTCTCGAAGTTTAAGTCTGGATTTGGTTGAGCGAAATCAAATAAAATATGCCCTGTTTCGTGTAATAAATTAATCGTTACTGATTTATCTACTGTATGAATTATATATTTATTTTCATCATAAGTTTCTAAAGCCGCTACTATTTGTTTACTTGGATCTGTATATAACATAGACTCGTTATATACCACAATCTTCCCAATATCAATAGTTTCTGATGTATATAAGTCAAAATAGTTTTTCAAAGAAGTTGGTAAAGTACTCGTTTGTTGAGTAAATCTTGCTTCAATTTCACCAAATAAAGATTGATAAGTTGCAAAATTTAAAATATATAAATCAGTTGCTGTCCAACCCTGCAATCTATAATTAGTATCTCTATCTAAAGTTTTTGCAGTTTGTTTTAATGATTGTTTAAATAGTTCCAAATATTCATTTCCAACGTATTCAGTAACGAATGGTTCTATAATATCATCAAGTTCAGGTAAAATAGCATAAATCTTCAATAAGATAGCAGAAAAACTATCAGCACTACTTGGTTGAAAATTATCTAATACTTGTTTAAATTGTTCTATAATAGCACCTGCATAATCAATAACATCTATAAATAAATGACGACCTAGATTATCATCATATCTCATTTTTAAATTCTTAGATTTTATTTCTTGAGTCTTTGCATTAAATCTCATCCCCAATTTTAATCCTAATTCTGCATAAGCTAATTTTGGTATTGTTGGGCACACATCCATAAATCTTTTCCTGAAAGCTTCATAACTTATAAAGTAATCACGAAAAGATGCACCTCCTACCAAAGATATTATATCAGCAAGTTGTGGATTGCCACCATTAGCAAATCCCTCTACTTTTTGAATATAATGTTGCATTTCATGTAAAGTAGTATATTTAATACTATCAATAGTTTCATTTAATTGTCCATCAATTAGAATTAATCTTTCTGGCGTACTTGGATTGAAATAAAAACTATAAAACTGTTCAGTTATGTGTAATGCAAAAATTGAATATAAATTTTTTAATTCAGGATAATATTTAAAAGCTTCATCAAAAGATATATAATCGCCTATCCTTCCGTTATATGTTCCATTTAAAACACTTTTTTCAAAAAAGTTAGAATTGTTATTTTTAATAAATTGTTTTAAAAACTCAAGATAATTTTCTATCGAAAGGTCTTTTGGAATAAAATATATAGAGCCATCTTGGTTAGTTAACTTATTTTGATCTATTTTAAAAGTATCATCTGAAATTCTTTTCCTCCACTTATTATCATAAGTATTAAAAAACCAATTAGTTTTAAGATAAATATTCTTGATAGAATTACCTGCACGATAAAGTTCTTTGGCTAATTTAAGCGATTCATCGTTACCTGCTGCTACTTCTCCGATTATTAAATATCTCAAAGTGCTCTGAGGCATTTCAGGCATAATACCACCATTAGGATTTTTAACTAATCTTAATATATGTGTAAGAAAACCACCATAAAAGGATTTATTATACTTATGTTGCGTATATTGTTCAATCAAGTCATATACCATGCACATACCATTATAAGCTCTTTTATCGTACTTATAATAATAATCTAAAGTTGATTGCAGGTCTAAGCGACTATTTATTTCAAAAGAACCTTTGATGTTAGTTTTCAAATTTTCTTTTGCTTGTTCAATATCTTTTTCTTTATAATCGACATACATATCTTCAAGAAATTTAGTTTTTTCTTGAGAATCTTCTACTGCCGTTAAAAAAAGGCTATATAGAAAATAGTTAGCCGAATCGAATGGCTCTTGAATAAAAGCAATATTGTTGCCTTTATAATTTTTATATATAGCATCGTTTAATTCATAAACAACCTTTGAGTCATATATTTTGATTGTGCCCAAAGCTTCGTTCATATCATAATAGATAACTAAAAAAGTTCCAGCTTTTAAAGTCAATAGTTGCTTACCCCAGTCATACTTTATGAGTGAGTCAGTTAACCATTGCTTCTTTTTAATATCATCTAAAAATATTTTCATTAAATATCATTAATCGATTTGATTGATTCTTTACATTTTTGTTGTAGCGTAGGATCATCTACATAATTTCCATCTTTGTCATATACATATATGTTCAAGCCAAAATCATCTAAAGAATTTCCTTTATATTTTAAAATCTTACTTACTACAATATAATAATCTTTAAGCTCATCTAAACTACTTTTACAATATCTATAATCGTACTCTTCTTGATTTGAACCTGCTGAAGTCATTGTTTTAAAATTCTTAATCAGGCTTCGTTCAACAATATCTTTTTTTACTTTCTCTAAACTCATGGTGTTGTATTTTGCGGTTGGGTGATATTATTATATAGTGTTTTGAGTTCTTCTTGTGTTAACCTATCCTTTTGCTCTCTATTTTTATTTACAATATCTAAACATATATCAGCTAATCTACCTAATAATGATTCTTTTGATATATTACCATTATTATCAGCCTCATCTAAACTAAATGTGTTAGCTATAATATAGTATATGAATTGTGAGTTTTGGTTTTCTTGACCTTTAGTATATTGATTACCAATAAAATATTTGTCATTTTTACCGAAAAAATTATAGACGATATTTTCAACACCTTGTAAATCCATACCACTTGAACCCAACCCTGTATTGAAGTTATCGTTATAGAATTGTGCAAATTTAATTTTGTAATCAAATATTTTTATCCTGAAGAATGTTAAATCAGCCGTTGTATATAATAGTGATGGAACATCGATAGTTTCATTAAAGTCTTTCAGGCAAACTGTCCAACATCTAGATCCAAAAACGGAATGCCCTTTATCATTAATATCATAGCTATTTACATATACTCCGTAAATACTTACTGCATACCCCATATATGATAATAAGTCAGCAATAGCTACACCTAAATATCCATTCCATTTATACATATCTGCTGTATATCCTGAAGTTGCTCCTATTTTTATGAAAACTCTAACGGCATTCCTTTTTTTAGGTTTCTTTTCTTTTAAAAGATATACTTTCTTGATATTACTTGTAAAGGCATCAGAACCTCCCACTTTTAACTTATACTTCTTAATTACCTTAAAAACATTTTCACCTTCAAATATTTCTTTGAAAGCCAAATATGCTTTTTCTTTATCATATCCCTTTACAAGTTGTGGTACATTGATAACAGGCGTTTTATCGCTTTTTAATCTTCTTTTAATTTTTCCATTATCGTTATAGTTTTCAACTTCATCAGGTTCTACATAATCTCTTTTCTCAATAGAATAGTTTTTATATACTAATTGCAAACCTACTGAGGCTTTGTTAAAGTCAAATGTTCCTAAACCTAAATCATTATACTTTAATTGTGGTATTTCTAACGCTGCCTCTGATTTCTTGATGAACTCTTGTAATCTTGGGCGTATATAATCATTCATTATTTGCTTATACTCACCCATTAATTGATATGTCTTCCTTTTTCTTGCTTCATCTATTGAAACAGGTACTGGCTTTCCAAACCATTCTTCTGCATATTTTTTATCTTGTAAAATAAGTGCGTTATTATTTTCAGTATAATCATAAATATGCTTATAGGTATCATTACCACCAAAGACTTTTCTATCCTCTGGTATAATACCTTTGAAAAAATTATCAAGATCCTCTAAGGTCTTGAACGCCTTTATCGTATATATTGAACTCATTATATTAGATTACTTCTAAAGTAAATGGATTAATACCTCTTTTTTCTTCGAATTCTTGGATAAATTCTTGTTGAATAATATCTTTTGTAGATAATACAAGTGCTTGCTGAATAGTAGGATTTGATTGTACGGCATTTGGAAGTGTCTTAATGAAACTATCAACTGCATCATTCAATGTTTTAATTTGGTCTTTGTATTCAGAAATTCTCAATTTTTCATTTGCATCAATTTCTTTTAAGCCAACTTGTTCATAAACTCTACTGAAATTAAGCATAGTTCTTAATGAGATAGATTCAATATAATCTCCTTGATCTAATACATCTCTAATCATTCTTGAAATTTCAAGAGGTAAGTCATAAATCAATTTATCCTCTAATACTTTATCATATTCAATTAAATAAAAAGAACCTGCAAATCTATCTACTAAAGAGTAGTCTTGTCTATTGTTACCACTAAAATTGGCATTTACTTGTTTCATATCAGTATTACCTGTACCAATAACGCAGAAATATTTATTCTTTCTTAATTTTCTACCACTACCATCAGTAATAGTAACAAAAACTATCTTAACAAAATCTGCATCAACTTGTGTAACACTTTCATTTTCAGCTACATACTTTAGATATTGTTCTCTTGTTAATACCTCATAATCTAAATTAGCATCCTCTTCAGACATTCTTTCAAGATATTCATCGTGTTCCTCAGCAGTACTTGCCATAACTCTTTCATCATCAGCCGATGAAGCTAATGCTTCGTTTAATAAACCAGCAGTATTAGGATCAAGCTTAGGTAACTCATCTAAAATAAGCACACCACCTTTTTCCCAAGCTAATGAAAGCCCACCTTGCTTATAACCTTCAATAGTTTGACCACCAATTAAATTGATAGGGCTAGTGAATTGATTACAGTTTACTACAAATGAAGGTCTTTTTAAAAGAACACGAGCAATATTTTTTGCTAATGTAGTTTTACCTGTACCTGCTTTTCCATATAAGTACACATTGTTTCCAACCATCAAGTCAGAGTATATACTTGGTGTTTCTTTAGGAAATAATACTTCTAAATCGGCAGAACCTGATATTGAAATCGGCATTTTTTTAACTTCTGGAATTGGAATTGTCATGCTTTTTGTTTGCATAAATAATGATATTAATGTTGGAGATAAATTTGATTCATTGAATTGATATTTTGATAATTCTTCTTTGATAGCTTTTTTTATTAGAGCTTCTTTTGCTCCAAGTATTTCTGCATCAATTTCTTGAATTATATCTTTATAATTGCTCATAGTTTTTATTTTTTGTTTATTGCATCATATAATATAATAATATAGTTTTCTGAGTTTTCTAAATTCAAAGGCTTTAATTCTTTCTCTTCTTTTTCCTCCTCTTCTTTCAAAATAGAAACCTGTGGTAGTTCAAATTCTTTATTTTTAAACCTACGGAATACTTGACCTATGAACTCTTTTGATTTAGCAGCATAACCAAATATACTTTGAATACTATAAACTTTAGCTCTCAAAGCAAATATTACTATATCAGCTATCTCTCTATCAGATTTTCCCTCATCTATGGCTTTAAAAATTGCATCTTTTAACTTTTGCTTTTCAATATCATCAGTTATCATACTAAAAGTATCATAAACCATATCCTTTAAACTACTATCTAAAGGTATTAATTGTAATTGAACGGCTTCGTTTGCTCTTAATCTTTTATTAAAGTATGCAGTACCATTTTTAGGATAGTCAGGTGATTCTACATATTTGAAATATTTAGGTGATTTTTGAATTGCCTCTTCCATAATCTTGTATGGAATTAAAGTATTGTAACCAAATTCACCTTCTTCTTCTAATAATTCTTCGCCTACTTTCTCAACATCTTTCCTTTGATATATTAAGAACTCATCCTCAATATCTGTTATACTAATAGTAATTGGATCAAGTGAATATATGAACTCCATTAATTGTACAACTCTATCTTTATTATTTTCATCAAGATAAATCTTAATTCTTCTTGCGTATGGATTCATATTTTTTGATCCACTAGATATCTCATGTTGACAATTAAGTGTATCAAAACCTAAAGAACGAGCTTCATTTATAATTTCATCTTTATCAAAAATTGGACTAAAATATTTATAAGTTTCTTTATAATTTTTACCAGCAGAAAGTCCACCTAATATAAAAATTTTCAAATTACCATTGTAATATTCTAAAACGAAATCAACACTTTGTGAAAAAGGATTGATATGAGTTCCTTTAACAAATTTATTTTTTGTAGCTAATAACTCATTAACTATTTTACCTAAAGGATAATATTGTGGTACTTCATCAGGCTCTAAATCTGGTAAAATTTTCTTTTTATTTAATTTGATACCATATCTTAAAGACTTTTCATTTGAAGTGGTAAATTTTAAGAAAGTTAATATTGGACTATATTTATCTTTTTCTTTCTCAATAAACTGCATAGCCACTCCATAAGCACTTAAAATGTTTCCTGTAAGCAATCTTATCTTAGTTGTTTCATCTCTTCTATTTGGATCGACTTGCCAATCTTTAACCCTCTCAACTGTCATGCCCCAACTGATTGCATTTCTTGATTGATTGAAAGTTTCACTAAGAATTTTAGTTAAAACCATTCTACCTTTTAATGTTGGCTTAAATGAAACTCTTGATTTACCTGAAATTTGACAGAATATAAGCTCAATATTCATTGGACTATATTTATCCAAAGCCGTATTTAAAATTCTTATACCTACAAATTCTGCTAAATTATAATTTACTATTTGATAATTTTCAATATAACATTCATCCAAAATAGCAGGTATCAAAACTGCTCTTCTTGGTTTGAATATAATATTACCTTTACCTTTATTTTTAAAGTAGTTATTTTCATCAAAATCATAAGTTAATATATCAATAATATCATCAAATTCGTTACTTGCAGCCTCTACTGCATCTCTAACTTTTGATTCATATTCAGATTTTGCTATTTCAACAGCTTCAGCATTTAATCCTTCATAATTCGGTGCATTAATAGAATTTTTAATATTAGGGATATGTTCCTCATTAAACCATTTTACATAATCTTCTATGAATTCAAAATAAAACTCTTCAGGTTCTTTTCCTTTAGACAATTCTAATACTAATTTCTCAACTTTTTCTTTTGAATATGGATTATCTTCTGCGTAAGCATAATCATCTTCAATAAAAACTGAACTATCAAAAGGATTTGTATTAGCACCTTTACTGATTGTAAATCGAGTTTTAATTGAACATCTTAAATCGCTAATATTAGTTTCTAAATCTTCAAACCCTCCTTTTTCTTCTTTTTTCTGTCTATATAATTCATTAATTATATTATAGAAAACTTCTTGTTTTTCTGATAAAGCCAATTCTAACTTTCTTGCGAAACCTTCAATTTCTAAATCACCATTTGGATTATATTCACCACCATTAGGTCTATAAATTAAATATTCTGAATTTGCAGGTACGCTTAAAAACTCATCCAAAACTTCATCTCCGTGAATATTAATAATATCTTCAATAGGATTATTATCACTATCTCTTATTGTAGATAATTTTTGAGATTGCTTTTGATTGGCAGTTGTATTAGCATCTAACTTCCTTAATTTTTTTGTTAGCATTAACAATCTTCTGATTTCAGATGGTATTCTTGAAATTGCATATATATAAGTAGGATAATTAACCATACCTGTACGATTTATTCTTCCTCTTTTTTGCACTTCCGTATTAACATCTAATTCTACCTGATGAATAATCATCACTCTTGGTCGTTGATCTAAAAATCTTTCAGAGCTATGAGCATCCTCACCTGTACTACCTGCTTCATTAATTAATAATGCATCAAAAACGCCACTATTGAATTTTTTGAATGTACTAGATTTATTTTGATCTTTTGTATTGGCTTCTAAAGACCAAAGAATTGGTTTTCTATAATCAAAATTGCCATTTTTATCTTTCTCCCAATTGGTTGCTCTTAATCTAAATTGTCTAGCTGTTACTTCTCCAACATTATAAGTAATTGAGCCATCGCCATATTTATCCCAAGCTTGACGAGGAGTATTTTCTAATATATCTAAAATATAATCTATTGGGCTTAATGGAATATTTAAGTTTAAGTTTTCAACTTTTTCTTTAAGTTCTAAAAACTTTTTACCTCTATCCTCGAAATCATCTAATCTTACTTGAAGTTCTCCTTCAATATTTTTCTTTTTATTTTTCTTTTTAGTTACTTCCTTTAAAGTTATTTCACCTTCCATATTTGTTAAATATGAAGCTATGTATAGTGAAAAGTCTGCTTTAGTTATATCTGACTTACCTATTTTCCAACCTAATTCTGCATAAATGCTACTTACGGTATTTACTACTGAAATTACAGGTTTCCTATTAGATAAAAATTCTTCTTTATCTTTTACTTTAATATTAGGCGATTGAGTAGAAAGTTGTTCTAATGCTTGTGTTGCAACAAAATCGGCTTTTAATGCAAATAATAAAGTATTAATAAAGTTGAATTGACTACCTGAAAGATCTCCAACGCTAGTTACACCTTGATATTTACCTGCATTAACTCTATACCACTCTTCTAAGTTTTCTTTTTTAGCTGGTCTTGGATCGGCTAATTCAACGCCTTGCTGATCAGCAAACCTCTGCATCGCAGCTTGTTTTGCTTGTATAAAATCTTGTTCGCTAAAGAATTTAGAAATTTCATGGTAAGTAATTACAGCTTGATCATATTTATTGAATAAAGCCTCTTTTTCCTCATTTGACATGAAATTATAAAGAACATTACAATTATCATAAGTTCTTTCTCTTCTTATCATTTGACCACCTAATACTAAATTAGAAGCTAAACTCTCAATTAATCTTTCACCACCTAAACTTATTACATCGATTAATTTTTCCGTACCTAAGCTACTTGTTTTTAAGTTTGTCTTACTTGCATACAAGTGCATAGTTTGAGGCTGCTTAGAAAATGTCGCTGATGAAAATAAAACTCCTTGTGTCATAGGAATTAATTCTTTCATAAAATTTCCTGTGGTAGATTTTTCACCAGAAGCATTATGACATTCATCTAAACATAAAATCAATTTGTTATTTTGTGCTAATTCTCTTAAATAATCTGCTTTTTGAGTATTATCTTTAGAAGAAAGCTGACTATAAGTTAAAGCGATATAATCAAAATGTAAATTGACTTTCACTTGATTTTTTCCTTTACCTTTTAGATATGAGAATTGTTTAGGAAACTCATTTGTTTCCATAATTTCGTTTACTAATTTTTTATCTAAGGCTTCTATTACTACATTACCATTTGAATCTAAAATTGAAGTATCGCAAGGTTTACTTTTTTTAATCCATTTACCTGAATTAGCATCATAAATTTTATCTGAACCTGCACTTTTATATCCATTTAAGATTAATGGAGTACCTGCATTTACCTCTACTTTATTATTTTTTGAAATTTTTTGAGGAGTAATACCACCAATATCAGTAAGATCACGATACATAGCAGTAAATAAGTTTGGTTTTTCAGTAATGAAAACTGGAATATAACCATTTACTTTAGCGTAACGCAGTATTCCTGCATTTACTCTACCCTTACCAATACCAGCCATATCTGCTAAGATGAAACCCATATTGTTTTCCATCTGATATATAGCAAGTGCGATTGCATCACATTGTTCGGCACTAAATGCTTGTGATAATGCAAATTTAGAACTATATTGAAGCTTGTTAACTAAATAGTTATCAATATCTCCAACTTGTTCATATAAGTTATTTTGAGCTTGTAATGTTTCAGAAGCCAATTGCAATGGAACAACAGTACCCATACCTATCAATCCACTTAATGGATTATAAGGTACAGTATTCAATACATTTTTATCTATCTTATCTTTCGATTTTGCAACTTGTTCAGCTAAATCTTGTTGTATTTCTTTGTCTATAAATTGTTCAAATTGTTGCTCCTCTAAGTTTGTTTGTGTTTGTTGTTCCATATTTTTTTAAATTTCAACCATCGATATAGCTTCTATCATTTCTTCAAAAGTTGTATCATGGATTAATGTGTTATAATGTTCAACATCTTCTGGACTCAAGTGTATGGCTTTGTTGTAAATACCCTTATATTGCTGAACATCAGTTTGGGGGTATTGTTCAATGTTAAATTTTACCCTAAAAAGCCAATTTTGAATATATTCAGTTTTTAAAATAGTATTAGTCATAGCTTCTACATCAAGTAGTTCAACTACAACTTTTAAGTTATCCCCAATTACCATTGCACAATCGTGTAGGGCTTCTTGTTTGGGATCAGGATGATTGTCTTTTAATAAAATAATGGCATCTGCTTCAACATATTGCTCTATCATAACGCTTATTCTATCTCTTAGAGCAGAATAAAAATCGTTATAAGTAAAGTTTTCTACCTTGTCAGTAACAAATCCCCCTATGATAATATCAACATCACCTGTAAGAATATCATCATTCACAAATGGTAATTCCATATTTGATATTTTTTCAAATTTATAATATATAAATCAATTAAAAAAAACTTTTTGTGAAATGAAGCATTTTATCCATTTTGATAGAATTATGATATCTATGTTTCGATAAATCTATTGTACCTCCGTGTTCGAAACTTTTACCACCATAACGAGCATTTATTTTCGATAAAATTTCTCGAGGAGTTTGCTTTCTACCTTCGAAGTAAAACTTGTCCTTACTTTCCATAGTTTTTACTGTAATTACGGCTTCTCCACCATGCAAACTATCAAGCTTTGCTGAAGGTAATTCCCCTCCGTGATAATACATTGATTTGCAACCACATACATTTTTAACTTCACCACCTTTTTCGAACTCTACTCCTCCATATTTATGGTTCAAAAACGATGCAATTTGTCGAGCAGTCATTTTTCGACCATCGAAAGATAATTTTTCATCTGCTTGCATACTCTTTGTACATAAAACTCCCTCGCCTCCTTCTACTTCTACAACTTGTCCTGTACTTTCGACAAGAAACCTCTCTCCAGTAGTGCCATCTTCATCCATTTCAGAGTGTCTTTTTCCTACGACAACTCCACCCTCTTTTAATACTTCTTGTTCGACATTCATAGTTTCATTTTTTAATGGTGTATCATAGTATAAAGTATTGTCAAAACCACATTTGTGGCATACATATTTATCGAAATCTTCCGAATCCTCAGTATTCCACGCCCAGCCACAATTAACGCACTGCACCTCTTGACCTGATTTGCTCATCCCCCCATCTTCGTACCTAATATCAGGGTTATTGGCATCAAAGGTATTGTTTGTGCCATTAGGAGCAATCAAACCCCCATCTTCATATCTAATGTCAGATTTGGCATTAAAGGTTGTATTTGTGCCATCGGCAAGTTTAATTTGATTGGGCTCAAAAGCAACATAGTGCTTAGTTTTTAATGGTGCAGTATGTCCCTTTAGTTTATTAGGAGAAAGATAAATAATTCCATCAAAACCAATATCTCTATAAATACTATTTAATACTCTGCCTGATTTATCTTCATTAAATTCGCTTCTAACAATTTTTTCTAAATTATCACTATCCCAACTATTTTCGTAAGCATAATTAACTCTCGGAAAAGAAAATATTTTTAAATTTTGTTTTATAATCTCTCTTTCTTCTTTTTCAAACCAAGTTCCTTCATTTTTTTTTCCTACGATTAATGGTTTTTTAATATTTAAAAAACATTCTAAGTAATAATCTTCTTTAGAAGTAACATAATTTGTCTTCAAATCTTTAATACTACTTGTGAAATATCCACCTTTACCGTGATATGTTCCATTAGCAATATATGTATCAAAAATATTAAATTTCTGGTTAGTACCGTGATATACAACCATAGGCTCTCCATTCTCATCTACAACCTTTGAGGCATTTTCAGGATTATTTTCCCAATCCCCAAACCAAGCCTTAAATTCAGGTGTCCTTACTAATTTGTATTGCTCAGGTGTCAAATTTGACTTTTTACCATTTGGTGCAACTAAGCCTCCCTCTGCATACTCAGTTTCAATATCCCAGCTTCCATAATGCTTTGTTTTTAACATTTTAGCTCTTGCTTCAGTAAAGGTATATCTCTGATACTTTTTTGGATCATTAGTTTGAATATCCCCAATAGCGTAGTAAATTACTTTCGGCATTACAATTTCTCTGCCATTTGAGTAATCATATACATTTTCATCATCTTCTACCCAAGCGTGCCCAAATCTTAATCCTTCAGCCTTACCTTGCCCTTTAACCTCAGCGTGTACCAAATATGGCTCTCCTACGAATTCCAACTCTGGAGAGTACATAGAACCAATACAAAAATTACCTGCTGCCTCATAGCAATCTCCTAATTTACCGCCTTTTTTATATCTAATATCAGGATTATTCATATCAAAAGTTGTATTTGTGCCATCTGTAAGTTTGATTTGATTTGGTAATAATGCTACAATTTGATTATTCAATCCACCAGCTTCACTACTATCGTATCTTGTTTTGTTAATAAAAATACCATCAAAGCCTTGATTTTCTAAAGATTCACGATATTTTTTTATAGTTTCTTTTTGATTATTTAACATCATTCCTATACCTCCAACATTAGCCCTATCTGCACTTTGACCATCTAATGCCCATATATCAATTTTAAATTTTTGATATGAATCAGGATAAATCATAGTAGAATCTGAAGGTTCGCTATTGTAAATTTTTGGATTTTTTATTGATAAAAATAAAGAATAAACAATAGGTTCTTTACTTTCACCCCACCAAGTAGTCGATGCGAAATTATATGCAAACTTTTTAATTGGAGTAAACCAAAACCCAACTCTTGCAGGTGTGCTTGATTCTCCACTTTTTTCTAAATTAAATATTGAAAACATACTTCTGGAACCATGATATACAACCATAGGCTCTCCATTCTCATCTACGACTTTAGAGGCGTTTTGAGGATCATTTTCCCAATCCCCAAACCAAGCCTTGAACTCAGGAGTCCTTACTAACTCATATTGTTCAGGGGTTAAATTGCTTATTTGTCCATTAGGAGCAAGAATTAATGAGTTTTCTAATTCTTCTAAAGCCCCCCCTTCTTCCATATATTTTTCAGATTTCCTTTTAGTTCCATCTGCTCTTGGTATTAATCCCTTAGATTTCAAATGAGACTCTGCTGTAAAGCCTATACTTTCGCCCTTTTTCCACTTAGCCAATAACTCTTTGTCATTAAATACTTTACCACCCTTAGCAAACTCTTTTAGGTTAATAATCATTCTATTTTTATAATTACCACTTCCTTTTAATAGCTTGAATCCGTGTCTTGTATAAAATTCTATTAATTTTTTATTGCTCAAAGCTCCTTTCTCAGAAGTATCAGCTCCTACTGTCAAAAGTAAAAATTCTACACCCTCATCTTTATAAAAATCGATTGCATCGCTTAGTGCTTGAGAAGCATATCCTTTACCTCTAAAATCTTCAAAAATTTCTATTTGTTCAATGTAGTGTATCTTATCAGTTGGCTTTATTCCTAATTTTTTTAGTTCATCAATTAAAATATTGTATTGGGGATTAGATATATAATCTTTTTTACTAATTCCTTCAAGTTTAGATGGTGTATATAATAAATTCTCAACTTTATCATAATGTATTTCTACAAAACCAACATTATTTCCGCTCTCATCAAACAAACTAACATCTGCTGCTCCATTAGAAAATTCTTCTATTTTCCCAATCAGTCCACCTTTAGCCATTAAATCATCATCTTGTACATAAGCGGCTTTTACTTTAGTACCTCCTGCTTTCAATAAGAACTTATTTACACGAGCAAAGGACCAAGCTGCCCTTGAATTAGGTG
>Ga0207959_1000273_pt1 | contig 14129 bp, 24 predicted proteins | sample CryBogCBH20Aug07_FD_184609 | JGI IMG/M metagenome (GOLD analysis project Ga0207959, IMG submission 184609) | Freshwater microbial communities from Crystal Bog, Wisconsin, USA - CBH20Aug07 (SPAdes) (version 2) | ecosystem: Environmental > Aquatic > Freshwater > Lake | place: Crystal Bog... | reverse complement strand
ATAGGGCTTATTGTGGCCGTGAAAGGTTGGCCCTGACCGATGAAAGTCTGAAACGTGCCATCGACCGCAAAATACGCCTGAACGGGCAGTAGGTTTTGGTCAACAGTTTTGTTAGGGCCAACCATGTTAGCTTTGATCGCCAACGGCCGTTACATATAGCAAACCCGCCGTGCCACTATTACTAATTGCCGTCATGTAAAAGGGCGTTGTTGGGGTTGCCAAGATAAGGGGAGAGGTCATGCCCGCAGGCAAAACATAATCCCCCGGTGTTCCATCACTCGGAAACGTTGCGGCGGGGCATGGCGAATAATTCGCAAATTTCACCGCAATGGGCGATGCGCCCGTGTTTAGGAATGAGCAGTAGTTGATCTGATCGTTTGTCTGATCATCAATCAAAGTGCTTGCATGGGCACTATTGGTGACGCTAAGACAATACGTCTGACCCGCGTTGCGTTGGACTGTTGAACCAGCCATATTTACACCACATTCGCGGGTAAGGGACTGTCTTCAGGCGATTTCACGTTAACCAACAAGTTAGCGGCCGTTTGGGTGACCGATCCACCTGTGAGGTTAATCAAGCGAACTATGATTTGATCGGCCGTGTTAGTGTAAGCATTACCAACCGCAACGCCTGTAACCATTGCCGCATCAACTGTGACATTGATCATGTCTGTGGATTTAACGCCAGGGCATGAAATCGTGACTTCAGTTGTTGTAGTGGAAAAAGTGGTGCTTGGTAGTGTCAATTGAGCGATGGAACTGCTCAACAAATTACCACGGGTAAGTGTAGTTTTGGACATGATAATTCCTTTAAAACATGATTATTGTATAACAAAATGAAAAAAAGCCACCCGTTTTGTGGATGGCTTTTTCCTTATTTACCTACACATTAGGGTAAAAATGTGAGGTCATAGCCGTAAACAAATACATCGCAAGTGGCGGCAATCGTTGTGCCCACATTCACATACATTGTGGATGGGTTAGAAATTGCGGTTGCGGGATTTGTTGCCGTGGATGTTGTCACATAAGGGCCACCGGTGTTGCTAGTCAAAGCAGCGGTAGTCAATACTGTTGAACCTGTTGCAGCTGCGCCTGTGTAAACACCAACAGTAGCCGTTGCAATAGTGGTTGTTGCGCCGCTACTGTTTAGGCCGTTGGTGATCAACACGCTAACGGGAACAAATTTAGAAACATCCACCACCGTCATAGCGGTATCACCCGCTAGGGCTAGGTTAACGGATTGTGCGGATGCAATCAAACGCAATGCTTGGTTTGTGGCCAAGTTTTGTGGGTGATTGCTTACTGTGGTTGCTGGTCCGGGATTTGCCATGATTTTTTACTCCTAATGTTTAACGTTAAGCCGCAACACGGCAAGCCAATTCGGGATACAACGGTGCCCATCCATATAAGACATCCAAACGGGTTGGAATCGAATCATTGTTGATGGTGTACTGACGTACCACTCGCATGGAAAGGCCGATTTCTTTATCGCTTGCACGGCCCGCAAAGTGTACCCCCTCGGGTAGCTCGAGATCCGCCACGGCCAAGCAGAAGGCGTTACGGTGCATGATTATGTTTTGGGGTGAAACGGTGCCACTATTGTTAAATGGTGTCACGGTGCTTGCGCCCGCACTTGTCACGCTAACGTTTTGGAATTGACCGGCGGTGATAACGGCGGGGCTAACGGTGACGCTAGTGGTGCCGCTTGTGGCAACCGTGGCGGCCGCGGTGACAACAAAGTTTCTTAGCTTGTTGCTACCATAGGCTTGGCGGTTTTGTGGGTTAACGGCGTAGACGTTTGCAATCTGAATCACATCACCAACATTCAATTGACCGGCGGCCGTAGTGGCGCTTAGTGCGATTGTTGATGTCTGTGCCCATCCTGATGTCAAAAATCCCGTTGCGGTGCTTGTATTGCACGATAAAACGGCCGTAGGGCTATTGCCAAAGGTTTGGCTAACAACGTTCTGGTCCATTTTCCAATTCATCCCGGCGGAATCTCGGCCCATAAGCCCCTTCCTATATTGCTCACCAATCGCCTCTTGTGGAACAAACAAGCCTTTTAATGAATCAACAATGGTTGCCGATGTGAATGGCTCAACAATACATGAACGGCGGCCATCACGGGGTGCGCCCTCAGCATCTAGATAAGCCGCGGCGGTTAGATATGTGATCAAACCTGTGGGCGGTGTTCCGGCCGTGCCAACAATATTTGCGGTATTGTTTTTAGCCATCACCAATCCATCACGGTCTATCTTATTGGCTATGGCGGCCACCGCGGGTTTCAAAACGCGGTCGCTAAACATATCCAAAGATAGCGCTAAGTCCTGGGTCGTGAACTGAGTGTCCACATGGAACTGCGTGCTTAGTGTCACGGGCACGCTAGTTTCGTTGAAATCCTCAACGTTTAGCGCGGGGCCTGTGGTACCAATGAAGCGTCCGGGACGTCTAACATTAACCGTGTTACCGATTTTTGCACCGACCACTGCGAACTGATCATCGTAATTGCGGTCCACCTCGCTCGTAAACGTCAATTCGTTTTCGAGCACCATAAGAGCTTCATTTGTGATTTTTGATATCGTCAATAAATTGTTTGACATGATCTTTCCTTAAAAAAATTACCTGATTTTTCCCGCCCGCCGCGCCTCTTTCCACGCCTGATATGTGCCGTGAAATTCACCACTTGAATTAATGGGAATATCCGCAACACCACCGCTAGGCTTTAAGGCACGCACCGGTGCGGGTGCTTTACTTGTCTTGACCGTAGTCTCCTTAGCCGGTTCCGCCTTTTCGTATAGCTTTTCCAATTTTCCCAATTCAAGAAGGGCTTTGCGTGTGGGCATGGCCGCCAACTTTTGTGCGTATTCCAAATCCTCCGCCAAATGATATAGGATTCTTGGGCCTACATCCGATTCCAATATGGAATCACGGATTTCATCGGAAACAACAACATTAGCCGTTGAAACCATTTCATCGTAATCGGGCAATTCGGCTTTCACTTGATCTAATTTGGATGACCAAGATTGGATAACCTTTTGTCTTTCCTCATTAGCCTTGCGATTTGCCTCTTGTTGATCCCTTTCCGCCAACGCCTTTTCGGTTGAATATTGGGCCAAAGCCTTTGCATATTCAAACGCATCTTGAAATTGCCCCGGTTGCGGTTCCTGATCAACGCTCGGCCTTTGTGGTGCCGCCACTTGCTCAAGTGCCCTTAACCTATCCTCCAACGCTTGCCTTTGTTGGCGTTCCGCTTCCGCCTCCGCCTTTGCCGCCTCGCGTTGTTTCGTCAATTCGGAAAATCTTTTTTCTAACTTTGGATTCGCCCGCTTTTCCTCTACGGGTTTGGCTTCCTCTTGCACCTCGGGTTCATTCTCAACCACCTCCGTTGATGGCTCGGTATCTACCGCCACATCATCCGTTTGATCGGCTAAACCTAAACGATTTGCATAAAATTCCGCCGCATTCTCGCTTGTGAGCACTTGGCCCGCTTCTTTTTCCGACATAGGTTTCCCTAAGAATTAACCCCGTGCAACCCCACGGGTAAGGTTTGTGTAAATGTTACACGAATTGATTACTTTGTCAAATATCCATGTTTTTTTGCATTTTCAATCGATTCTTTATCCATTGACATTGGAATTTTTTTTAATCCTTGATCCCGCATATACGCATAACGATGTCTTCCATCGCCAAAGACTACTGATCCATTGTCATAAACTGATGCTTGGCTTGCGTGAATAGATGGTGCTTTTTTTGAAAATTCACCAAAATCTTTATATCTAGTTTTTATGCCGTTTTCGCCATTTTTACCAATATATTGCCAATCTGTGCCTTTAAATGCTTCATCAAATTTTTCAGGATCAACATGGGTTATTTCATTGCCTTGTTTTTTTTCTATTGGGTGCATAGTGACCGGTATTTCACGATCATGTAAGTTAACTTTGCTTTCAATAGGATGCAATATTTTTCTTTTCCTTAATTCATTTTCATCAAATTCCGTTTTATTTTGGCTAGTTACGGTTGGCATTAAATGGCCCTTTCTATTGCCTCGGACTTAGCCTCTTTTTTGCTAATCCGATCCAAATGCGCCAAATAAATGGCCAATTGGGCTTTGATTTGTTCCACCTCTAATTGCGTTTGTGTCTTGGCCACCGTATCTTGTGCTTGCGTATGGGTCTTTAAGACCATATCCATGTGTCTTTCCTGATCACGCAATTCGATATCATGGGCGCGGTTGGTTTCTTTGATCAATGTGCGCTTGGTTTCCGCATCTTGTTTCATCTGTTCCACATCCGCACGATTCTTAATCATCAATTGCATTGCTTGTAATTGTTGTTGCAATTGTTGAATAGTTTGTTTGGATTGGGCCAATTGCATTTGCACTTGTGGCGGCACGGGTGATTTATCATCAATTTGCGCCAATGGGTTGCTAGCGGCCAAACGATCCGCGATGACATCCGCACCGGGGAAATCCATGTTTCTAAAGATTAAATCACCGGCAACATTCATCAAATTGGGATCGGCACTTAACAAAGGCATCATCGATTCAACCGCCTCAATCCGTTTACTGTTGTAGCCGGGGCCGGTATCCATCACCACATCGTATTCGCCAACGGTAACATCGTTTAATATCTTTTCAACGCCTTGTTCGTCTTGGCCACGCTTATTGATTTCAACCAAATCCGGCTTTCCATCATCGCCAATAATCCGCATCACACGCGCGTTATCGTAGATTTTGGGGATTAGATCAAGAATAATTCGGGCCGTGTGCTTAATGGATCGTGTTAGATTATCGTAATAATGGTAATTAGATAGATCAATTTGTTGTTGTTGGCCATTTAGGGCCTTGCCACTAATGTTTCCGCTTGGCATTTGGTTTGGATCAAAGATGCCCAAAACCGCTTGCATATCGCTATTAATTCCATCCGCGGCGGCCATAATTCCCGCGGGCGGTGCCTCCGGTTGAATCCGTGTTGGCACCGGCGCGGGCACGCCCTCGATATCCTTTTGCTTGTATCGCAACACCGGCATCGATTTAATGTTTGCCTGTGCCCATTCATTCTCGTGGCCCTCATCCTGTCCCTCGGCAATTAACCACTTGGCCTTTGGCGCTAGGGCAACGGATTCGGTTAGCGCGGTTTTCCAAAAGTTATACATCCTTTGTGGGTCTTTGGCCATTCGCACCAAGCCATATTTTTTGCGCTTGTTTTCAACAATGAATTCCTCACCATACACCGGCACAATTGGAATGTATTTGCTTGCCCATTTGCCCTCCTCTAGCACCTCCATGCCAGTGCAAATGATCTGTTTCACCTCTTTTTTGAATGATGGCCTTTCATCAACCACCACCAAACCACGGGCCAACATTTCCGTTTGATCGGGCAAATCGGATCGGAAAGCCTTTTCGCCATTGCTTAATAAGCATAGCTTATCCGCCTTTCTTTCCGTATACCAATATTCCGCAATCCGGATATCTTCCCGCATCACCCATTCCGCATTGCTATCGCCGGTGCCGCGTTGTGTAAATCCCGCGCCATCATCCGCGCCGGGATACATCTTTCGGAATATTTCTTTGCTAACAACTTGCGTAATTAGGCACTTTTCCGCATCCGATCCATCCGGCAAGATGCTATTTGGATCAAAATACACGGTGAATGGGTTGTGTATCGGCTCAATGTATATTTCCTGATCAAAGGAATTTTCCCGCACATAATCCGTTTTTAGCCGCCAATAGCCAAAGCCCATCCGCACCGCGTAATTAAACGCGTTGTCATAGGCGTGATCCGCATCCGATTGCACCTCAATATGGCGGCATATCCCCGTTAAGATTTCCGCAATCTTGGCATCGGATTGGTTATTCATGCCGTGGACTTTAATCCGCGGGCGTTGTTGTCTTTGTTGATTAGTGACTTGCCTTACATACGCATCGATCTTGTTGATCGTTAGGCATGGCCGTGCCTCCAATGATCGGCTATTCTGTATTTCAACCGGCCATTGATCACCGGCGGCAAATTTCAAATCCTCTAGCGCCTCCGATCGGTTATTCGTATCCGCGTCATTGGCTAACTTTAAGAACTTCTTCGCCTCATCAATCCGTGGATCGAATTCTGTTTGGTTATCGGCCATATCTATCCCATCCAATTCGCTGGTTCATAAACGGGTTTTTTCACTACCAATTTCTTTGGCTCTTGGATCATCAATCCCAACATCCGAAACGCATCCGCGCCATGCGAATATTGATCATGCAATGGTGTTCTTGAAAACTGTTTCGTATCCGGATCAACCTCATACCGGTAGTGTCTAAGGCATTGTAGCCCATCGGCGCAATTTATTCTATCAAACCAACAATTGCTAAAGATCGTGCGTGCGGCGTTAATTGAATCCGCTATCGGTGTCCTTGGAATAATCCGCGTCTTATAGCCCGCCGCCCGCACAATTTCCTCAATTGATCGCCCCGCCGCCGCCAATGTCTTATTTTCCGCATCATGCGGTAGCCATAGCGTGTCAAACACATATCCAAAAGTTTGCATCTTGGCCAAGATAGCCGATATGGTTTCTTGTGATGTTTCAAAATAGCGGATTAGGCGGGTTTCCATTCCCACGAATTGCACAAACCACAATGCCGTTGCATCCGCCCAACCCAAGTCAAAGACAACGTGAACGGGTTTAATCGGATCGTAGGGAACCTTTCCGATTCTTTCTTGTAAATCGGCCAATTGGATTTCCTTGGCAAACACCGCACCATCCACGGTTTGCCTACAAATCCCCTCCCACACCATGTTATACGCCTCCGGATCACGCGCTTTCAACGTATCCTTTTCTAGCCGCAATACATCCGGAAACCACGGGTTATCAGACCAATTGATCTTTTGCACAATGGCGTTTTCGGGCGTGTGGATAACGAATCTTTGGTAGGTTTCATCCGTTTCTAATTCCGGATTGAATGAAACCCATATTTCCGATTGTTCTTTTCTAATCGTTGGTATTAGCGTATCCCATGATCGCTTGGAAACCGTCTGCGCCTCCTCCACCCAACACACATCCACGCCCTCATAGCTTTTCACATTGGCCACGTTATTTTTTAGGCCAACAAAGTTAAATTCCGATCCATTCTTTCCGCGGATTGTTCTATCCGTTATTTCATAGAATTCCGTTAGCCCCATTGCGGTGATTTGATCACACAATAGCTTATGAACGGAATCCCTTATAGATGTTTGAAATTCACGGGCGCATAGCACGCGTGTTGCCTTGTTAGCGCCGATGATCAATAGCGCCCTAGCTATCCCCCAACTCTTTGCCCCCCCTCGGCCCCCAAACAACACCTTATAGCGTGCCGGTTGGAATAGGCATTGTAGTTTTAGCGGGAATTCAATATTAGCTTCCATTTGGGCTTACAAACGTCACCGCAATGTTTGTTAGCAATGGTGCGCCGTTTTCACCGGTGATTTCTTGTTTAACCGATTCACGGTATTTCTTAGGAAACCGTGCGGCCATTGATCGTGACCAAATACTTGCGTTTAGCTTGGCCCCATCCTTGTGCTCTAGCATATATGCCTGTGCCTGTTCCTCCCACCACGTTTGCTCCGCTATCTTGGCATCATCCAAGGCGTGCAGAAAGTCCGGATAACGATCACGCCAATCATACATAACTCTTAATGAAACACCCAAATATGTAGAAATTTGTTCTACACTTTTACCCTTTGCGCCTAATTCGATAACTAGATCGCAATACTTTGGGTCATATAGTGTTGGGCGGCCGCGTTCCATTATTTCTTTTTCGCCTTTGCTTTGGCCGCCTCACGTTTTTCCGAATAGGCTATGGCCACCGCCTGCTTTACCGGCTTGCCCGCTTTCACTTCGGCTTCAATGTTCTTTTTGAATGCTTCTTTTTTGGTTGATTTGATTAATGGCATTTAGCAATTCCAATTCTTTAATGATGCCTTGGCCCTTTCGGCGGGGCCTTTGGCGTGCTTGACTACACCTTCCATTCGCGCACAAAATGATGCCTTTCGGCCCTTATCCTTTTCGGTTTTGGGGTTGGGTGCCGGTGCCTTTAGGTTTGATCCGTTTTTGGCATTGTATTCCGCACGCCCCTTGGCCGTCATTCCGGCCCCTTTTTCCGTTGAATTGTAGGTTTTGCCCTTGCCCGTTGTCTTGTGTGGGATTGGTTTATCGTGTGTTTTCATTTTTTGGCCGTCTTTGCGGATTGTTTAAATGCGGCGGCCGTTGGTGCGCCCTTGGTGCCGGGCTTTCGCATCTTTTCCACCGGCCTGCCCTCGGCCTTTTCCCGCTTAATGCGTTCCTGTTTGGCATGAATATTAGCGTATAAACCGGCTTTCATTCCATTTCCTCCACAAAACACACATCTTTCCAAGACATCACGATTAGATTTTCATCTTTTAATTCTTGGTATTTTAGATATTCGTCTTTGTAATCCTTGGCCAATGTGCCGAAATAAATCTTATCCCCAACACTTAGCCCCTGATCCTTGGCATCATCGCCCAATGCGGTGATGTGCCCCACCGTGGGTGCCTCCGCCGTCTGTATCCACAAATCGCTTTGGATTCGTTGAATAGGCTTTACAAATATCTTATCACGCAATGGCTTTATCATTTCCGTGGCCTCCCGCGCTTGGGTGCCGAAAAAACGCCCAAGGCGTTAGCCTCGGGCAAATTCTCGGCAACTGCATTACCCACCGAGATTTCTTTCCTTGCAAATTCGCCACACCATTCGTTTTGGGAACGGGTTTTGTAATCGGGATACCGGCGGCATGATCCTAAATCGTGCCCTATGTAAAACCGGCATACCTTACAATTGTCATCAGCCATATTAACTACCCTCTTAGTTACTGTGGTTAGAAACGCCCCATTGTGTTCTAGACTTTGGGGTGTTTCGCATTACATTGAATCTTGGACGTGATCCATACGCTTGTGCTCATAACAAGTAGATTCCGATGATCCACCTTTCATTTCGCCCAAGCGGCCATCGTGATGGCCCATGTGCTTGGAATCACGGCTACCAATTCCATCCATCTTGCCCATGCCCACACCGCCCTCGATCGGGCGGCGGCGCTCGCCCGATGTGTCACTTGACAACGCGCCACGGGGAATTTTTTCCCCTGATGCGCCGGGCACAAATCTTTCTTTATCCTCTTTTGGCACGCGCACATTCTTTTCGCCGGTGCGATCAGATGATTTTGCACCCATAGGCAACTTTTCCATTTTGGGGTATCCCATGATAAATCCTTTGTTTCTTTGCAAAAAACACTACACTTTGTAGCAATTACACTATATCACATTTTGGGTTTGTCAAGTGTTTTTTTCTTTCAGCTTGGCTTCTAAAACCCTTGCATTTTGTTGAAAATTCATAGTATCCATGTAAACACTTTCTATTTCCTCATCAGTCAGTCCTACCCATGTGCGTTGTGGTGTGGTGTCATGGCTTGTTTGGTCAAGCATCACGGTTCGCGCCAATGCTTCGCACGTTAGGCATGACTGTGCCAAAGCCAGCATTTCTTGCACTTGCGTAGTAGAGGGCCACCAGTCTGCGTGATGTCCGCAAAAGTCTCTGATTGCTTTTTCAGTTGACGTCATGTCTTACTCCTTAATGCCATGTGAGGCTTCACCAAAAAAAATCTTCCAACATTGCTTGCAAATAATCCAGTCACGCATAGTCGGTCTGCCACAGTGTTCGCATTTCATCTGTCTTCTCCATCAAAGTTTTCAATGTGTTCTTGCAGTTCAACGATGCGGGCTGTTTGGCGCTCCAGCATTGCGTCTTGGTCAGCCACGATTTTCTTGTAGCCAATCAACTCACCCTCAAGCTCATGGATGCGGTGCTTCAAAGCTCGGATGTCGCCTGCAAATGGAGCAAGGTAAAGCGGCAACGGGTTAACTGATTCATCTGGTTTGCCGTGATACAAGCCAGCGTTTTGGCTAATCCACGCCACAGGCTCATCTTTTGTTTCTAGTGCTTCTTTAATTACTTCAATAGCACTCATGCGTTTGTCGTAGTCAAAATCAGTCAGAGCTTCTAGTGCGATTTGTAATGCTTCTTTAGTCATTTTTGTCCTTTTGCTGTAATTGTTTTTCAACCAAATAAAATACAAAAGAATAAATAATATTAAACAACATTAGCTGACCCAAAGTTATAGGTTGATTTAATATTTCAATCATTCTTGTCCCCTTGCTCGGATTCGATTAGCCATTACACGTTCAAAATATTCTTCACATAAGTTTGCACATTTTTCACGTTCTGCCAAAACCGCCAATCGGATCATTTCGTCAATTTCCCATCGGCGCAATGAAACCAATTGACTGTCTTTAGATGGGGTATGCTGCAAATCAATCTTTGCAAGCATACGCTCAAATTCCTCGTCTTCTGGTGTTTTTTCCATGTTAAAAAGGTATTGAATCGTCTTCAAATTGGCCTCTTGATGACTTCATAGGCGCTGCAGCCTGGTCAATTGGATCATTCATGTAAGCCCAGCCATCCCAACCGCCTTCTTTTAGTGGAATATTGTCAATCTTGATCATTGGACCGCTTTTAGTGTCAATTACCGATCCAATGCGGGAATAGCGGTTCTTTTGCTGACCTTCTTTGTTGGTGTAAGTGCCTGTAATTACTTTGATTTCTTTTAATACTTTGCTCATTTTAGTTTCCTTAAAATTTCAACTTTCTTTTCTACTTCATCCAAAAACTGTGTGACTTCCAACTCCAACATCCGCGCGTAAGTAGGGTCATACTCAACTCGCTCAACAAAAATCTGTAAGTTTTCTGGAAATCTTGGATCAAAACTCACAAAATCACACCAGTTTCTGCCAGTACAGGCCATTTGCCACATCATTTGGGGTATGTATTTCTGGGGTATTTTTCTGCTCACTAGCGTTTCCATGTGGGTTGCGCTATTTGGGCACTTGATCTCCACTAGGCCATCAGCCCCCACCAAGCCGTCTGGAGAAGCCCCAGACATCGCAATTGTGGGGTGATCAATGAACCCTACCTCATCCACAAAAACACCGCGTTTAAGCTCGTATTGTTGCCTGGCCATCGGCTCTGTATCTGTGCCCCATTGCATCGCAGCATTGGTGTAAGACTCGCCCTTACTTTGAGTGATGCGTTCTAGCACCAGCTGGACCGCGTAATTCTCACGGCTTGCACTTGGTCCTGTCTTGGTCTTGGCAATAATGTCCGCAATTCTGCTGGCCGTGGCTTTACCTAAGCGGGATTCAAACCATTCGTCTGTTCTTTGTTCCATTATTTTTCCAATCTTAATTTGGGTTTTTTAACTGTTCTGTACTCAAAAATATTCGCGTATCTAGGATTCATCAGGGCAAACAATCGACAAAGATAAGGAGTATGGTTGTTGTTTAACTTCCAAATTCCATCTTCGCTGAGTGCTGAGTGGTGACGCAACACCTCTAAGATCGTGCGCCCTGAATAGTGTTTGTAGCCTTTACGAATGATTTTCATGGTTTCATGTTGAAAAGCATCGTAAATGTGTTCGTTGTTCGGAAACCAGCCAAAAAATTCATCACTAAACTGGTCTTCGTTGTACAACATCATTTGGATTCGTTCATCAATCATCGGATTCCTCGCACTTTGAACAACCAGGGTGATCAGGGTCTAAACAATGCGGGTGCTTTAGCAATTCGTTTCTATACGCGTTTTCGATTGCATCTTGTTCGCGCCAGTAATCTCTTTCTGATTCGTAGTCTGTCATGCTGCTACCCTTTCTTTCATCTCGTTTTTGATCGCAATCACGCGGTCTTGATGGGTTTTGTCACTCTGGCAAGCCTGAAATGCAATCCTGTAACTAGCAACCAGTTGTTCTTGGTTTTCAGCCTGGCGCATCTTTTCAATCAATTTGTCCAATTCTTTGACGTTGACTTGGCTAACAATCTTTGTCTCAACCTTGCGACTAGCCTGGTTGCCATCATCGTCTTCTGGGGCAATACCGCACGCAGCCATCAGACTGTAACGCCTAGCGTAGGTTAAAGCTGACGCATAACCCTGTGGGTCGGCCTTGACCGCAGGAAAGTGGAGCATTCCGCATTCAAGCATCTCGCCAGACTCGTGGACAAATATGGTCTCCACAATCACGCCGTCAGCGCATTCAAATGTCTTTTGTAGCAAGTAAATGCCGTTGTTGTTTAAAGCGTCTATAACCGCTTCAACGCACCCAGCAAGGTCAACGTATCGGCTTTTGAAATGAGGGTTAATAGACTGCTTTAAAGCGGGATTAAACGCCTTTTGAGCTTTGACTAGAGCAGTTGCGATTTGTTTCATTCTGGTTCACCTTGTAATTCTGTTTCTAACTTTTGGATTTCGTCACGTTGGATTTGGATCATTTCGCACAAATCCTCAATTTGGCTTTTCAAGTAACCCAGCTGAAAATTTAACTTGTTGACTGGGTCATTGATGTAGGCTTGAGTGGCTTCTTCAGATTGTCTAATGATTTTGGAGGCATCCATCAGGGTCTCCAAATAAACATATCTAATAAAATCACGATCGCTGCGATTAAGTACACGCATATCTCAACCTTTGTAAACATCTTGGGGGTTGGTTTCTCAATGCAAGCGCCGTATTCCATTGTGTTGTGGAACGCTTCATTCATGGTGCGAGGATAACGTTTCATGTTAAATCCCCTGTGACTGTTAGCGCTAGGCTAATAATGTAGGTTGGGTGATGTATACCTACTCTGACTTGATCTAGGATCAGGTTTGCTTCTTGTCGTGTCATATAGACTCCTTAAAAGACCGCTTACGTTGTGTTACGGCATGGATGTAGTGTACATCAAAATTTACTTTCAACAAGTCTTTTTTATAGGTATATTCCCTAATGTGGTAAATAAGTAAATACTGATGTACAATTACAACATGACAAAAGAAAAAGCAATTGAACTCGCTGGTAATAAAGCATCTTTGGCGCGCCTATTGGGCATCCAAAGACAAGCCGTTACCAATTGGAAAGTAATTCCCCAAGCAAGGATTTGGCAATTAAAGCTATTAAAGCCAGATTGGTTTTTGTAAATCTAGGTTATACTTTTTGAGAACGCGGCTAGGGTAGCTCCCGAAAAGACGATTCATCACCGTTCTGCCGATGTTTTTTTTGTGATGTTGACCAACGATGTAAGGTTTTATGTATTACTACAATTTCCATATTGGGGATTATCATACCCATACCAATCATTTAACTTTGATTGAAGATATAGCATTCAGGCGAATATTAGATTTTTATTATCTACATGAATCGCCCATAAAGCACAGAACAATTGCCAGACAAATCAGAATGCTTGAATACGAAGCAGAAGTTTTATCTGTTTTAAATGAGTTTTTTCACGACACGCCCAATGGCTATATTAATCCCCGCGCAGATGAGGAAATTGCAAAATATCGTGAGTTAAGCAATGCTGGTAAACGTGGTGCTGCCAAACGATGGAATAGCCCCCCTATAGCCCCCCCATGGTCACCCCATAGCCCCCCTAATGCCACCCCAATAGCAACCAATAACCAAGAACCAATAACCAAGAACCATATATATATGGATTTTGAAAAAGTCTTGAAAGCCAAAAACAAAACACTAACCGACACTTTGATCGCATCAATTCAAATTGAGGCCAAGAAAGCCAACATCACGCTAGATGACGCAATCAAGACTTGTTGTGCTAGAGGTTGGACAACATTCAAAGCTGAGTGGGTTGCGCCTAAAGTGGACATTATTCACCAGACAGTTCCTAGCAAGCCTGGGCGTGATCCAACGCTTGTAAAACTAGAGAATGACGCTAAAAACGCCGTGGCAATGCCCAAAGAGGTCAAAGCCAAGTTTGAAATGATCAAGGGGAGAAAATGAATGAGTTGGCTTTATTCGCAGGTGCTGGTGGAGGAATACTTGGGGGACATCTCCTTGGATGGCGAACAGTCTGTGCCGTTGAGTGGGAGCAATACCCAGCAAGCGTACTGTGCGCCCGACAAAATGAAGGGCTTCTCCCGCCTTTCCCGATTTGGGATGACGTACAAACCTTTGACGGACATCCTTGGAGAGGAATTGCTCAAGTTGTATCTGGGGGCTTTCCCTGTCAGGACATTAGTGTTGCAGGAAAAGGTGATGGACTTGACGGAGAAAGGTCAGGA
>Ga0207959_1000271_pt1 | contig 14160 bp, 3 predicted proteins | sample CryBogCBH20Aug07_FD_184609 | JGI IMG/M metagenome (GOLD analysis project Ga0207959, IMG submission 184609) | Freshwater microbial communities from Crystal Bog, Wisconsin, USA - CBH20Aug07 (SPAdes) (version 2) | ecosystem: Environmental > Aquatic > Freshwater > Lake | place: Crystal Bog... | reverse complement strand
AAGGACAACGTGCGCAACGTCAAGTGTCTGGCCGTTGACGTCGACTGCAATCACCCCGAGGATATTCCCGATCCTTCAACGGGTGTCATTTCTAAAAAAGCTTACGCGTCTGCCGAAGCCGCCGTCCACGCCATCATGCATTTTGCTGATGAGATTGGGTTGTCCGATCTGGGCAACCCTTGGATGGTCGCGTCTGGTGGGGGCGTGCACGCCTACTGGCCGTTCAAAGAGACGGTGGACATTGAAGAGTGGAAACCTGTGGCCGAAGCGTTCAAGCGCTTGTGCTTTCAAAAGAAGCTCGACATTGACCAGACCGTGACCGCGGATGCGTCCCGAGTCCTGCGCGTACCTGACACCGTGAACAACGGCGTTAAGGGCAAGAAGAAGGTTCGTGGGCTGACCAAAGTCGTGTTCCAAAACGAGGGTGACCATTTCGAGTTCGAAGACATCAAGGCGCTTGTCACCAAGCATCTGGTCGGTACAGCCTACGAAGTAAAAGCCCCAAGCGGCCCAACGCTAGCGCTCCCGGGCCACCGCCCAAGCGCAGAGCCAACTGCCATCAAGTTGTTCGAGAACAGCGTGACCAAGTTTGGCAAAATCTTCAAGGCCACTAAAGCCGGTAACGGCTGTGAGCAACTCAGGTACTACGTTGAGAACGCAACCGATGACGGCATGGAGCCGCTGTGGAGAGCGCACCTGAGCATTGCTCAGAAGTGTGAAGACGGCGAGCGGGCCGCGATCTGGCTGAGCAAGCTGCACCCCTATACTGAGGATAGGATGCGGCAAAAATTGGCTGAGATCAAAGGGCCGTACCCCTGTACCAAATTCGATTCGGAGAACCCCGGCGTGTGTACGTCGTGTGTACACTGGGGCAAGATCACTAATCCGTTGGCACTGGGCCGCGAGATCGCGACTGTCACCGAGCCTACTATTGTTGAGATTCACACCGAAGACGGCGAAGCAGAGCGCATCCTACGCCCCGAGCCACCCCGAGGCTACGCCTATGGTCAGCGCGGTGGCATCTTCCAAGAAAAGGAAGACGTGGATGCAGACGGCAACAAGATTAAGCGCCAAGTTATGTTGCTGCCTTTCGACTTGTTCCCTGTGGACATCTTGAATATTGACGGTGAACACGTGGTTCACTTGCTGGCTTGCCGCACCTACGGCACGCAAGAGATCATCATGCCCCAAAAGGCCATGGTGAGTAAGGACGAGACTGTGAAGGTACTAGCTGCACAGAACATCCTGTCTGCGTTCGGCTCCGGCAACGATAAGAATTTGGCCGACTATGTGCGTGCATCAGTGGCAAAGATGAGCGACGAGCGCGTTCCAATCCGAGTGCCCCTGCACTACGGCTGGCAGAAAGACGATAGCTTCGTACACGCCAATATGGTTTACAAACGTGACCAAGAACCTGTGCGCATCCCTATGCCGGGGCTTGAGAATTTGACCAGCAACACGCAGTTGACTGGCGATCTGGAAACTTGGGCTAAGTTCATTCAGATGCTGGTGGCTCGCGAGATGTGGGATCACTTGGCGGTTATCTTCATGGGCGCTGGCTCACCGCTGATGCGCTTCACTGGTCTGTACGGCTTGACTATCCACTGCTGCTCAACCGAGTCAGGCACGGGTAAGTCTTTGGCGCTGGACGGCGCGGCTTCCATCTGGGGGCATCCTATCCACTACCGCACTGGCTCGGGCACGTCTCCTGTGGCGATGCAACAGCGCTTGGGTCTGCTTCACAGCGGCCCATTCATCAGCGATGAAATTACAACTAAAGCTCGGGAAGATTTCGAGTGGTTCCCCGGCATGACCATGACGGTCAGCGAAGGCCGAGGCAAGGAGCGTATGGAGTCCGGCGCTAACAAAGAGCGTCTGAACCTGTCGATCTGGCAAGCCATCGCAATCTTTTCTTCCAATACCCATGCGGTTGACTACATGACGGGCGCTCGCAAGCACTCTTCTGAAGGTGAACTGCGCCGCTTACTGGAGTGGGTCATGGACGAGAAGCTCGAGTGGAACGCTGACGAGGTGGAGATCATCAAGTCAATCCAGAAGAACTACGCTGTGGCCGGAGATGTTTGGGTGCGTTACATGGTCAACAATGTGGATGAGCTGTCGGAGTTCGTCCCTGAGACCATCACACGCATGTACAAGTACTTCAACGCGCCCAACGACGAGCGTTTTTGGATGGCTGGCATCGCTTGCATGGCAAGCGCGGCTATTCACTTTGGTCGTAAGTATGCGGGCATCGTGGACGTTCCTATTGAGCCGTTGCTGGAGAGCTGCCGCAAGGTAGTAGAAATCAGCCGCGCCGCAATGAAGGCTGGCAAGCGTGACGCCGAGGACATCGTCAACGGCTTTGTGCAAGAGTACTACGGCAAATTTGTGATCGTGCGCTACGGCGATAAGGCTGGCGTCTTAGCCAGCTTAGGAAACGATACCGCGATAGACAAGCACACTACCCGCAGCGAGGTTATGGGGCGCATTGAGCACGGCGTAGCCGCAGGGTACGTGGACTTCTACATCGAGGAGCGCTTACTCAAGTCGTACTGCGCTCATCACAGCTTTGGTTACACCACGCTCAAAAAGCAGTTGGAGTCCAAATTCATGGTGGCGTACATCCCCAAGAAGGATTTACTGTCCAAAACCAGCGGCCCGCCCATGCGTGTGAACGTCATCAAAATATCCCGCAAGGAGAACGAGGTTGAAGAAGTTACGAATCCTCTGGCCTTGGGCAAAAGTTGAAAGGGGGCAGGGGTTTTTTGTCCCCTGCCTCGACCCCGATCCCATAAGGATCGAGGGTCTCAACAAAGCGCTTGAGGTGCGCATACTCAACCCGCAGGCGCGGGTTGGTATCAAGGATGGTCTTATTGGGATTATGTTCTATCGGAAGCCTTGAACTTTTCAGCCACAGCTTTGAACTGCGTTGAGAGTTGTTCACGGACTTCGTCAAGCTTGTCCAAGCGCTTACGCTTCTCGTCGGGATCCATGTTGCGTGCCTGAATCATCCGCGTGTCGGCGTTTAGCTTACCCATAAGCTGCTGGTACTTCTGCGCCATAGGTGCGATTTGCAGCTCGACCGTGTTGCCCCGCAGATAGTTAACAGCGTCTTGGCCTCGGCCTTCTTTCTTCATGGCGTTGAAGGCGTTGAGCTTCTTAACTGCTTCGTCAGCAATCTGGTACATGGCTTCTTGTTCACCGCCGCCGTAGCGTCTTTGGAACGCACTGCCAATAAACGGCAAGTCAGAAGCGCGTGCTGTTGGGGCAACGCCAGCGGGTTTGAACAAGCTCTCCGCAGCGGCGGCAGCGGCCAAGGGGATTTGACCAAAGTAACCGCGCACCAAGTGCTCAGCCATGATCGGGGAGGTGCCCGTCATCTGACCAAAGTACTTAGCGATCTCGGTTGTGTGGTTGGTGTATTGCTCTGCTGGATCCAGCTTCGCCAGTCGTGCAGACACAATCGGCTGGCCGGTATTGAAGTCCAAGTTAGTCGCAACTTCCGCCGAAGGACGGAACAGTTGTGGGACAGGCAAGCCGCCAATTTGACCGCCATAACCCGGCACAGAGTTCAAGAACATCTTAGCCAAACCACGGCGCTGGTCTTCGCCGCGTACCTCACCCCGCATAGCATCAGCCGCAGCCGCGCCAAGCGAGAAGAACCAGCCCACTTCATAAGGGATTGGAATCTTCACAGGCTCTTGCACACCGGGCAAAAACACAAACATATTTGTGTAGCGGTCGTATGGCTTGGCGTTCTTGTAGTAGTCGTTGTCAGCCATCGCCATGCCGTAGGTCAAACCGCCCATAGCCAGCAAGAACGCATTGTTAAAGAACTTGCGCTTGATGTTGAGCTGTTCTTCGTAAGGCATGTTGCCGCGAGCGGCCTTGGCCAACACGTTCAGACCTTGGATCTGCGAGTTGTAGAAAGGTATCATGCGGTTGAGATACTGCACAGTAGCAGACGCTCCGCGCTTATGGAAGTTCATAGACTCCATAGTCGCCATATCCGCTTCAACCTCAGACAACCCTTGTTTAATCGCGTCTTCGTAGACCAGTGTGCGCGTGGCAGCATCCGCTTCCATCGCGGCTTTGTCGGCAAAGCGAATCAGCTTCTCAATAGAGCTTAGGTCTTTACCGTCAGCAAGCTGTAAGGCAAACTTAGAGATGTCGCTCTTGTCGCCCTTGAAGATACCGCTTTGAATCAAACCCTTCTCGATCAGCGTCTTGCCCGTTGCGCTTTGGTTGCGCAGCAATTGCACGTAGTTCTTACCAGCACGCATCACGGCCATAAACGGATTGCTTTGCACACCGCCGGTCATCGTAGCCGCCATAGGGTCGCGTAGTAGCTGGTGCGCAATATAGAGCGGGGTGCGGGTTGCGCCTGTGCGCAACAAGTCCGAAGCAACGCCAGCCAGTTTCAGTCCAGCAGGCAACGCAAGTTGCGTACCCTCAAGGCTCTTGACCACCAGCGCGGGATCGACGCCCTCCATCAGCGTGCCCTTGGTATCAACTTTAATCCAGCGTTTGCCGTCGTCCTTGGGGTTATTGGGATCGGGCGCTTGTTGGAAATGGATGACGCTTGGGTCAGCGGGGCCGTTGCCTTTGTGAATAACCAGCGATTCGTTGTTAGGCGGGATGCGGCCTTTGCCAATTTCTTGTAGCGCATAAGCTACAGATTTCTGTGCCAGCGTAGTCATGGCCTTGTCGGTCAACAACAAAGTGTTTTGCAACATCGACTCATTCAGCGGCAAGATTTTAGTTTCGCCTGCTTTGAGTTTATCCAAGTATGGCTGGTGACGCACGTCGCCAATTTGAATCTGCACGTTATCGTTAAACACCAAAGCCGCATTGCCGTTTTTATCCACGCGGTAGAACGGAACGAAATCGCCTTCTTTAAGCAACTCTTTTGCCATGCTAGCGGGGATAGCGCCGGTGTCTACGTTGAACTTAATCAGCCCTTCGTTGTAGGCGTTGTACTTAGCGCGAACATCTTCAAGCGCACGACGCAGTGTGGGGTTAGCGTTGGCTGCTGCCAATGCCGAGTCTAGGTCTGCTTGTTTGATGCCAAGAGCGCCAATGTCCAGACGGTTAACGCCTTTGTTGTTGGCCCGCTGCGCAATCATGTACGCCGTTGCCAAATTAACTTTAGCTTGCGCGTTACCTTGTGGGATAGCAGAGATAGCCTCAAACACATCAGCGCCACTGTTCTTGTTGGTGCTGCGCACACCGTACAAGCCCTTGGTATCGCGGTAAACCTCCAGCGGCCCGTTGCTCATGGTGGTCATAGCAAGCGAAACCTTCTGGTCGTTCTTGGTGATGTGGTACATCGCCTGCTTAAACAACTCAGGACGGCTAATACCTTCAGCGCCAGCACGCAGTGCTTCACGCAAAGGAGCCCGCATATCCACAGCTTGCATCTCAGCTTGCAACGCAAGGCTGGACGGCTTGAACTGTTCTTTAAACGACTTGGGTTCAGCAATAACCTTCTTAGCAAACTCAGTCAAGTCATTGTCCGTACCGTATTCTGCTGTTTTGCGGAACAGCGTCTTGATTGGGGCAGCGCCCTTGCCGGACTCGCCTTTGCCTTCGATAACAAATGAGTGTGCGTTCTTGAGCAGTTCTCGTACGTCGTCGTCAGATACCTTTTGCCCAAACAGTTTGGCGATACCGTTCTTAACAAGCGCAACAAGCTTTTGAACCAGTGAGCGTTGCTCAAAGTTCTTGGGGTCTTCCGCCATCGTAGCTAAGACTTCTTCAACTGCGGTTCTACGGTCCAGCGCTTTGGAACCTTGCATTTTGGCATCGGCTGCTTCGCGCACAGCTTTATTGCCGTCGTACAACTGATCCATTACTCGACCATAGCTTTCGCCCAATATAGAACGAATGCCGTAGTGCCCAATAACTTCGTGCGCTAACGTGTCAATAATGTCTTTACTCTCAAACAGTTTATTTGCAATCAAATAAACATGGTTTGTTTGTGTATCGTAAGCGCCGGGGATTCTGTCCGCCGCACCGTCGCGCTCGGCTTGTTCCCTAATTCTTTGGGGCAGCTCTTCATAAGAGCGCAGCAGCGTGATCTGGGGACGACGTTTCCAAGGTGCAATGATTGTGCCGATGTGCTCAAACGCACGGTCGTAATGTGTCACACCGTTTGTAGCTGTGCCTTCTACTGTGCGGAACAGGCTTGGCGGCGCGTCATGCGCCTCAAAATCTTCTTCTTGTCCTAGGTCTAACGACTTAGGCGCTGTCTCAACGCTTTCTTCACCCAACGCGTCAAAGTCCAAGTCCGCTTTAGAGCGTTTAGATTTGCCAAGGTGTTGGTTTTCGTAATCATCCCGAGCGTGTGCGTAGGTCAGTTGTGCTTTGTCGCTGGCTGCAACAGCGGTATCAAGAGCATCTTGTGCAACGGCCTTCTCTTCTGGAGTGCGCGCTGCTTTGACGCGTTCTTCGGCCAGTCTTTCTTGCTCTATGCTTAAACGGTATTGTTCGCGCTTGGCAACTAACTCCAAACTCCGTTCAGATCCCAACAAGCGACGGCCATTTGAGAGGCTAGCTTCAATCTCGGCTTTGGATTTGCCCTCAATTGCAGCTTCGTATTTGGCACGAACGGCGGCGTTCTTTGGGTTTTCTTTGAGCTGCGCTTCGTAGTGCGCCAATCCAATGTCGCTAGCGGCTTCGCCAGAGAGACCTTCTTCTGTTAACTTACGAACGCCCGATTGGAAAAGCTTTTTAGAACCCGACACATTGCGAGCCAGCGGTCCTCGTCTACGTTCAGGTAAGCGCATACCTTCGACGGGGCCGGGTTGTTCCCCAAACGCTTCTTTTTCAACGCCAAGTTCAGTTTCTTTACGGGGAGCCTTGCCATAAACAGTGTCCAGTTCTGTTGTAATGTCACTAACTTTATTGGTGGCTTCGCGGATCTGCTCGGCAGTTGCCGTTCGGTCGGTAGTTAACTTAGCCAAATTAGTTTCAGCTTCGGCCAAACGGCGCTTAGCTTCAGCTTGCAGGGCAGTACCGATCTGTCCCGCGGTGTCGCGTTCGTACCGAGTTCCTTTTAAACCAAGGCCTTGTTTGGCGCGTTCAAGTTTTTCACGCGCTTCGGCGGCTTCATCCAGCGCTTGGTTGCGCGCCATGCGCTCTTGCTCTTTGGCAAACTGCTGTTTGCTAACTTCGCGTTCGGCGTCCGCCTTGGCTTTTTCTAATATAGTCTGCAAGCCTTTGTGCAATGCAGATGTTTCTTGTGCTTGTTTTTGCAGCGCGGGTTTACGTTCGGACAATTCCGCAATCCTGTCGGACTGCTCAATCAGGGTGTTACGCAGGTCTTCACCGTAAGCTTTGGTCAGTTGCAGTTGCTCACGGCGTGCCTGCAAATATTTTTCCATTGCGGCTTGTTCTTCTTCATACAGACGTGTGTGCTGTTCAGAAAAAGCTTTGTTGGCTGCAAGACGCGCTTGTTCAGTTTTGTATTTTGTTTTTGACGCAAAAGATTTCTGACGGTTGGTTTCAAGTTCGACGGCTTTGTCGCGAATAGCAACAACTTCTTGCGAAGCTTTGCGCACGTTTGCGTTCAAGAACCCAATCAAGTCATTGAGCTCTTTTAACTGGTTTTTAACTTCACCGTTTTTAATTCTGCCGTACAGCGCCTCAATATCACGCAGCGGTGCAACATCCCCAAGTTCGCCGTTTACTTTAGCCAACTCTTCTTCAATAGCCCGTGCTTTGTTTTCGGGGTAAACATCGGCCAAAACTTTTTCCAGCTTAGCGCTGGTGTGGTTTAGAACCTCAATCTGTTTATCCAAAGCCTTCTGTTGTCCGGCGGTATCCGCCAACGAACGAGCTAACTGAGGTAAACGAGTAGTTAAATCCTTGGCCTGTGTAAGCGCTGTCTGCGCTTCTTTCAATTTGTTTGGTTCAACAGGCGTGGTCTTAGTCTCTGTCTTAATGTCCCAGCTAATAGCTTTTTTGGGTTTGGTCAGGTACTTGCCAAGTGGGTTTACATAGCCAGTGGTTCTGCCAGCTTGGATGTTTTCCGCAATACGTTGGCCGGGCAATGCACCGCGACGAATATCTTCTTGCGCTTCAAACCGGCGTTGCTGCGCCTCAAGCGCAGCATAGCCGGACTCGGCTTTTTCCAACTTGGTGTTGGCTTTGTCCAGTTCCGCTTCCAGCTTGGCGCGGTAGTTGCCCTTACCTGCTTCCGCAACTTTGGCTAAGTTTTCAAAATACGTAATGTCTTTACGCTTTTGTTCGTACACAGGGGACAACTTAGCAAGCTGAATACTGTTGGGCGTTTGTTCTAATTGGCGGTCAAACTCATTAACGTCAGCACGAATGCGCTGCGCAACTTCCCTAAAGTAAATGGGCTCGTTGCCTGTGTTTTTGAGCGCGGCGCGCAAGGCTTCTACACGGGTACGGGCATCGCCCATAGCGGTGCGAGCTTCAGTCAGTTTCTCAGGAGTAACGCCTTTGTTGGCTTCAACAGCCGCGCCGCGAACAATCCCGGGCAACAGCGCCGTTGGTTCTTTGTATGCTTCAGGAGCTTCGGCAGGCGCACCCAGTTTGTTCTTGAGAGAATCCCGAGCGGTCTCAAGCTGCTCACGTACCCGGGGACTCATTTGCAGCGTTGTATTCTCAAGCTGGTTCTCAATCACACGCAACTGCCGACGCATCTGCTGGACTTCAAGCGACTCTGGGGCTACTGATTCTTCTGCCAAATTGCGTTGGTTGTAGCCTTTTCTGAGGTTGGTGCTTTCCTCAATCAGCGCTCTGCGTTGGTCTTTCCAGGCATTAAGCTGCTCTAGCTTTTCACCTTTAGGGTTACCGGCACGCTTAATCTTTTCGCTCAGGGCGTTAATAGACTGCTGGTTTTCTTGCAGCCGTTCCAAGATGCGTTGACGACGGTCAACGGCGGTATCCGAAGCCCTTTGTTTCTTCTCTTCTTTGATGACGTGTGAGTAGCTCTCAATCAAAGACTCGGCTTGGTCGGTAAGTTCTCGAAGTTTGATCGCTTCGTACTCACGCGCAATTTTGTCGCGGGCTCTAACCGCTTCGTCTACCGTACGCTGACGAATAACTTTTTCTTCCGGCGTTGACGCTTCGGCAAAAAGATCTCTGGCTTTTTTAACGGCTTTAAGCGCATGTTTGTATTGCTCTTTTTTAGCCGTAAGCGCTTCGGATTCCTGAGTGGCAAATGCTTTAGCGCTGATGCCTTTCTCAATATTGTCGCCCACAGACATCAACTTAGCGCGCAGAGCTGTTGCAGCTTCGGGGTGCAGCGCGTCGCCGCCATTCAACAAACGGTTAAGGTTTACTTCAGCTACGCCGTTATCTGCAAAACTCTGTGTGTGCCGAGGAATTTGGCTCTGTTCTACTTTGTCGTCGCTACCAACAGCATCAACCAGATTAGCAAACGATTCTTTGCGAGCATCTTTAGCATTGTCTCGGGAGTCAGCCCAGCCCTTACGCTGGTTCATTGTGTCAAAACCCGCGCCTGTCAAATGCTGTGAGGACTTCTCCAACATCTGGTCGACTAAATCGCTAACCTTCTCATCACTGGCGTCAGTCAGGATGTTGTCGGCCACTTCGGTGGTGTTGCGGCGGCGCTCTTCTTCAGCAATTTTGTTTTGCAGAGCCTCTAACTCTTGCTGTTTGTTAGCAAGGTCTTGTTGTTTCTCTTCTGGCAGTTGGCCTTGCTCGGCTTGCTTTTGCAAGTCGTCAATACTTTGTTTTAGTTCCTTGGTCCGCGCCTCACGGTCTTTGAACGCTTGCTCAGTTTCAAACTGTTGAGGTTCTGGTTTGGCTGTCAGCTTGTCAAGCTCTGCTTGCAAAAGCGCAACATCTTGTGCATGTTCGGACTGACCTTTAAGTTGCTCAATTTCTTGCTGTAATTCAACGGCGCGGTTGTGGTCAGCCATAGCTGACTTAGCGGCTTCTAAACGCTGGTCATAAATTGCCTGCTCAAGATCGGTACGCTGGCCTTTTTGGTTAGCCAGTCTTTGCAAGAAGTCAATTTCTTGTTGCAGCCGGGTCTGTTTAAAGTCCAGTCCAGAAATATCAAAACCGCGTTGCGCCAATGCTTGTTGCTTTTGTAATAAATCGGGTTCATACGGCAGGTTTTGTCGTCCAGCTTCCGCTTGCTCACGACCTGTAGCCATCTGAGACGCCAATAAATCTTCGTAGTCTTGAATTTTATTTTGGTCACCAAACAATTCTGGTTCAGTTTCTAGCTTCTGAATCTTAGGAATAAGATTTCGAGCCGCCTCCATGTCGCCTTTGTCTTTGGCTTTTTGAAGTTTTTTATACAGATTTTCAAGCGTGTCAGCATCAGGCTTAGCTACATAAGGCGCGTATTTTTTAAGCGCATCCAATGCTGTCTTAAATTGGCTGTATTGGTCACTGGCCCTTGCCGCAGTCTGTGTGTCTTGCGCTTCGCTAAAAGTCTTTTGCGCTTGATCCATCTGTTCTTGCAGATACCTAACATTGGCCGCGTATTCAACAGGGTGGGGCGCCAAATCTTCCATTTGATTTTTAGCGCTTGTAAGCCTAGCTTGTAGTACATCGGCAAGCTGCGGATTATTATCTTTCAGTGCTTGTTGACGCTGTTTCTCAAACTCAGCCTGCTGCGCAGCAAGAGCTTTGAGCTGGCCCAAATCAGAAGTATCCGCCGCTTGACCCACATTACCAAATACATCAGCCTGCGCCCCTTCTTGCTGCATTGACTTTGCGTAGTCAGCTTGGGTTTGCTGTTCGCCAACGCGTTTTTGCAACTCACGGATGCGGGGTACGGCAGCTTGCAGTTCTTGTTGGAAGTTTTTGTATTCGTCAGACCTAATTAACTCTGCATACTCTTGTCGTGCCCGTTGTTTTTCTGCAACAGCTACTTGGTCGGCAGGGTCCGCTTTACCCTGCATCAACTGTTTCAACTGAACCAAGCGTTGTCCGTACTGAGCAGCTTGGTCTTGAAGGTCAATTAAGTAGCCATCTGTTTGTTTGTACGCCGCTTTTTGGTCATCGCTCAGGGCATCTTTTTGGCGTTGTTGTTCGGCCAGCAGGTCGGCACGCGTTTGTTCGGCGCCGCTCAACATTTTGGATGCTGCGTCGCGAGCACCCCTGCCGTGCATGAAACCGAATATAGGAGCCATGCCGATAGCGCCCATAGTGGCGTGGCCGTACGCTTCCATTGCATCGGGGGAGGTCAGGCTCTTGCCTTCTTCGGCACGGTCGAGCATTGTGTGGCTGACCATCATGCCTGTGCCAAGCACCGCGTTTTGACCCGTGCCTTGGATTACGTTGCGCACTGTGCCGCTCAATTGCTGAGAGGCTTCTTCGGCAGTCATCCTACCGGCCAGCACTTCTTTAGCCAAAGGCGCAGCTTCTTCAGCCGCTGTCTTACCCAATATACCGCGCATGGGCGCGTGGAGGATGCGGCCTGCTAATTGGTCGACGGCGGCGTGGGCGATACCGTAGCCAACAGCGCGCAAATAGTTGGGTTCTTCGCCGCGGTCTTTTTGTTTTGCAATTTCTTGACCGATGTACGCGGGTGCATTAATTGCGGCAAACGCCGCTTCTTTGGCAGCTAAGATAGTACCTGCACCGGCGGCTTCAGGAAGTGCGGCGGCTGCGGCAGTCCCTGCCAGTGTCGGGGCGGCGTAGCGCCCAATCATGGAGCCCGTGCCCTGCGCTATTTCTTCGCCGTATTTTTGAGCGTATGCGCCAAGTGTTGGAAGAATCCCGGGCCGGGCTTTGTCAGCTTGGAATTGCTCTTCGGTGTACGGCTGGTAGCTTTGAGCAGCGGCTGCTTTTTCTCGACCGTAGTTAATCAGGCTTTGAATACCTGTTGCTTCGCCTAGACCGCGAGCCGTTTCCCCTATGCCCTGTTCAAGACCTGCACCAAATGCCCCCATAATTCCCGTTGCGGGTTTGGGCGCTTTGCCAGCCGACGGGTCTTGCGCTAAGACAAAATTAAATATGTCTTGTTGGCTGGCGCCTTCTGGCCCCTCCACATGATAGATACGGCCATTAGGTGCTTGTACATTGTAGACGGGCATAGGGTGCTCTTAAATTTTTAACCGCCCCCGAGTAATTTAAATCCCGATGTGGATGCCGGGGCGGCAGTGGTTCCAACTGTACCAGAAGATGGCACGCTTGTCCCTAGTGTTGCGGCATGTGCTTCAGCTCTTTGTTGATAATATGCTTGCGCTTCTTCATCGGACTTCAGCATATTTTCAGGGAGCGCTCTCCATTTCTGCATGTCAGCCGTTGCAAGCTTATCTACTTGCGCTAGTTGCTGGGCGTTAAGTTTACCCGTCAGTCCCGCACCGCGTTGACCGTACCAGCCTGCTTGCGCAGACATAAGTCTTTGTTGGTACGGTTGCAGCGCTTCAGCTAAATTAACTTTACGGCCTTCAAGGTTAGCCATCAGCCCCCTAATTCCCAGTTCACCAGCTTGATATTGCGATTTATCCGTTAAACCGTAAGCAGCCATTGTGTTCGCAATAGCATTTTGTTTCTCGGTACGGCTCAGTTGTAAGTACGTTTGCGCGTCGCGCTCGTTATTATTGAGTCGGGCATCAAGCGCTTGTTTAGTAGCTAAATCGGATTTAAGCAGTTCGCGCTCGGCAGCATCTGCGTAATCCTTGTCGTGAATGTAGCTTTCGCCACCAACCTTACCGGCTTTTTCAAAGAACTCACCTATGTTTCTGGAGTTCATACCGGCTAAACTGCCCATTATCAGGGCGTTGGCAAACGCGTTATCGTTGCGGTTTTGCAAGCGTTTGTGTTCTGCGTCGCTCAAATCTTGGAGTGGTTTGTACTCCGCTTTTGCTGCCGCGTCTTTTTCTTTAGCTAACGTGTTAGCTTGGTTATAGAGATCGGCAGCAGAAGGTGCGCCTTCTTGGGCTAACTTAATGCTTTGGTTAACGTCGGCTAAAGTCAAACCTTTGTAAGCTGTTCCTTTGTTATCCAACAAGTCGTACAAGTGGTCAGACGCAACTGTGCCTTCTTTTTTGGCATCGGCTACTTTAGGCGGTGCTTTTGTCTTGGGGTCAACGGCTGGCACGTTAGAAGGGGCTGCGCTAGAAGAGGTAGCGTTAATGTCTGGATTGAGCGCTGCTATACCTTGAGAGCCTCGGCCTGCGCCAGCACCGGTAGGAGTCAAAAAGGGCCTTGATCCAGCATTTTGCCGTGCGGCCAGTTCTTCGTCTTCGTTGGCGTTTAAGTCTGGGGAATACAAAGCGGCAGCCCCGCCAATACCAATCATGCGTCCCAACATTCCACCATTTAAAGAAGACCCTAACCTACTTAAAAAAGAAGGGCTTTCTGCGATGGCAGCGGGCGTTGGTGGGGGCGGTGTGTAGTATCCGCTGGTTATTCTGCGAGACATGGCTTGACGCACTTCTTCGGGCGTCATGTTGTAAATATCCGAAGCTCCGGTTGGGAATTGCCCAGCTCCAACAGATACCGCATTAGGCGTAAGACCTGCCGCGGCAAAACGACGTTCACCATTTTCCATACGGCCACCAACGTGACCACCATCGGCGTAGCCAACAATACCGCCAGCCGCCATACCTTCAATGTTCCTAGCGGGTAGTTGACCAATACCTTGGTTCTCAGGAGCAATAGACTGAATGTCTTGTTGGGCTACCGTGATTTGCGGTTGTTGCTGCGGCGCTTGGGCGGCCTTCTTGGCGTTGGCAATTTGAGAAGCCAAACCAACAATAATTCCTCCGTTAGGGCCGCTCATATGCTGTTGCGCAAATGCTTGCAGTTGTTGCAGAGGCATGCCCATCATCATTTCGCGCAGTTTTGCAATCTCACCTTGCGTGACGGAAGGATCCGCCGGTTGTGTTTGTGCAGCAATCATGCTTTTTCCTTACGCTATTTTTGCAACGGCCAGTCCAGCCAAACCACCAGACGCTTTTCTAATTACACCGCCTTTAGCAGATTTTAACGATGCACCTATGGCTGTACCAGCCAAACCTGTAAGAATAGAAGCAGCGCTTGGGGGTGCGGTGTATGTTTGTTGCGCTTGTGTAGTGGTTGGTAGACCGTGCAGAATATTTGACATGAGCCCAAGCTGATTCTGAGCGTAAGTCTGGGGCGCAAGATACTGCTGATAAGCAGCATTAAGCGCGTTTTGCACACCTTGTTGCTGTTGCG